>cl3243_105_pt1 | contig 193125 bp, 204 predicted proteins | sample GBSCel77sediment_2_FD_61371 | JGI IMG/M metagenome (IMG submission 61371) | reverse complement strand
CTAAAACCTCAGCACGCTTAGATTCAAGCTCAGATACAAGCTCCTCTATGGTCCTCTCAGGCATAAAACACTACCCCTCTCCTTGCGCATCTATCCTAAAATAGCCTTAACTATCAAAAAACCAACCGATGGGATCAAAAGACAACCGAGACCCGTATAGAAGGTGGCTGTCATGGCTCCGTAAGGAACAAGCTTAGGATCGGTGGCTGCCAACCCTCCAGCTACACCACTCGTCGTACCCATTATACCCCCGTAAACCATAGCCGCAGCAGGGTTGTTCAAACCGATCTTGGGCGCGACAAAGGGGGTCAACGCCATCGTCAAGATAGACTTAACAACGCCAGCAGCTATAGACAAGGCTATCACTTCGGAGCTAGCCTTAAGCGCCGTCCCTGTAACCGGCCCAACTATAAAGGTGCAGGCTCCCCCTCCGATAGTAGTAACTGAAACGGCATCCTTATATCCCAGCAGCAATGCCACAACACACCCAACAAAGAAGGAGAAGAATACTCCAACAAAGAGAGACACGGTTCCGGCAAAACCAGCCTTTTTAAGGTTCTCCCATTTAGCTCCGTAAGCCGTAGAGATTATCGCATAATCCCTCAACATAGATCCGCCAAGAAGGGCCATCCCAGAGAACAGCTCGATATCTGCGATCCCACGCTTACCATTGGTAAGAACGCCACCAATATAAGCCAAAAGCAAACCTATCATTATGGCTATGGAGGAACTCATCCTCTTCTGCTTGATAGCTGTGGCTATGCGATCAGCCAGTAAAGTTATTAAGGCAACCACTACAAAGGCAAAAACCAGACCATTAGCCTTGATAATCTTGCTTAGAAGATCTAACATAACGAGATCCCTCCCCATTAAGATGTTTCTTTACTTCCTAACCTGGCTAGCAAGGGAACCAGGAAGAAGGATAAAAGAGTAGCTAAGCCACCTGCGAGGATCGGGATCGCTCCTCCTTTAATAGCGGCCACGACGTTTTGAATAGCAGCCATCGCGACTATTATCGGTATGTATAGGGCAGCTATAAATTCGATGCCCCTCCCAACGCGCTCAGGCAAGGGTTTTCCCTTTAACTCAAGGTAGTTAGACAGAAAAACGAGGAAAAGCATCGCAAAACCAACACCACCTACATCGCTGTTTAACCCAACTAGCTTCCCCAGAAGATTGCCCATGAAAAGACCAGCTATCATACACCCTCCCAAGATTCCCAAGCCTAAAATTTCCATATCGAACACTCCCTTCCATTTAAGCTATTTGACTACTTCCTTTTCCTTAAGAGAAAGAACCTCTTCAGGAGTAAACTTAAGCAGGTTCAACAAAACTTCCTCCGTATGTTCACCCAACATCGGAGCGCTAGTCCTTACCTCACCCGGCGTCTCTGATAGATTGAAGGGAGAACCAACGATCTTTATCTTGCCCACGTTAGGCTGATCTATCTCCACTATCATCTTCCTGTAGTTAACTATTGGGTCAGAGACAACCTTATCTATTGTGTTAACGGGAGAGTAGGGAATACCCTCTCTATCAAATATCTCAAACCATTCTCGCGCTTTTTTGGCCTTTATGATCTCCTGAAGTATAGGAATAAGCTCATCCCTATTTTTGGTCCTAAGAGGATTGGTCTTAAACCTAGGATCATCTATGAGATCTGGCCTTTCAATGGCCTTGCAGAACTTCGCCCAAAGTGAATCGTTTCCTATGGGTATAACGATCCACTCATCCTCAGCTTCAAAGGCTTGGAAAGGAGTTATAGTGGGGTGAGCTGTACCCAGCGGACGAGGGATCTCTCCAGCCATCGTATAGCGAGCTATAGCGTTCTCAAGGATATACACAAGACCATCCACCATAGATATGTCTATTCGCTGCCCAACACCCGTTCTTTCTCTATACCACAAAGCGGCAAGTATAGCTATGGCTGCTTGATGCCCAGCAACTATGTCCCCTACAGAGGTTCCAACCCTGCAAGGTGGGCCACCCACGGGACCAGTTATGCTCATCAAACCGCTATAGGCCTGAGCTACCATATCGTAGGCTGGACGCCCCTGCCCCTCGGGTGGCACATCGTGACCAAAGCCAGATATAGAACAGTATATAATGTCTGACTTTATCTTCCTCATGTTCTCGAAGGAAAAGCCTAACTTCTCCATGGTTCCTGGTCTGAAGTTCTCAACGACTACATCGGAAATAGATATGAGCTTACGCAGTATTTCCTTCCCCTCTTCCTTTCTTAAATCGATACAGATGCTTTTCTTGTTTCTGTTGATACTTATAAAGTAACCGCTATACTCTTTACCATCCACCCCCTTCGCAAAGGGACCGAACTCCCTCGAGTCATCTCCCCTTGGAGGCTCTACCTTAATAACCTCAGCTCCAAGATCAGCTAAGATCATCGTACAGAAAGGCCCAGCTAGAACATGAGTTAGATCAAGAACCCTTATTCCCTCAAGTGCTTTTCCTTCCATCCTTATCCCCCCTTGAGCTTTAAATTAAAAATAAAGGTGAAAGGCCTGCTTTTTCAGGTCTTTCACCTTTATCCCCATATCCCAAAAGAAAACCCTATTTAATTTTGCCTATCCCTTTCTCACAAAATCACCAAAAACCGAACCTATAGATGCATTACACCTAGACCTATTCTCCTATGATTGGTCAAAAGATGAAAAGCCGATTCTCCAAACATACAAACCCCCACCCACTGGCCATCGTTAACCACGGCGATCTTAAGAAGCAGGCTGCTGCTTAAAGGAGCATCAGCTAAAAGTCCTCTTTGGGCCTCTAAAACGGCATGTATAACGGCATGCACCTCGCTCTTGACCTCTCTTATAACGCCATGCTTCAAACAAGCCCCAACTACCTGTACCGCAAGCTTTCGGCGCAGATCATCGTTCATTCCACCGATCTCGAAAGCGCAAAACTTCAAACCCACTTTCTTGAGGGCTCGCTTCACTATCTCCTCTTCCTCACTACGAGAAGTAGCAAGCCATATAGCCGCGCGCTCTACATCTATATTTTCAGTAATATCAAACACTATAAGATTTCCTTCCCTCATTACTGCTTTGAGAATAACATAAACTGGTCCATAACGTCAACCCCCAATTGTTATGGGAATGAGCCTTATCTCGCTCCCCGGTAAAACCTCATCCTCAAGGCTTAAACTTCTCTCTCCAGACATAATCATGCCAACCTGCTCAGGATCGATAGAAAGAATATAAAGAAGATCTTTAACCTTAATCGGTCTATCTGAGGGTATATTAAATTCCTTTCTTCCCTCAACATAGCTTACAACCTTTATCCCCAAAACCTATCACCGATTCCAAACAGAGCTCTCAAAGCGCTCTCTTATAAAGCTCTATAATATCCTCCTTAGTGACAACGCGAGGAGCGTTCGCTGGGCTACCGCTAGCCAAAGCATCCTCCGCCATCTTGGGAATCTTCTCTATGAACTTTTCTCTATCTATACCGAGACCCGTAATGCTCGGTATCTTAAGATCCTCACAAAGCCGCCTTATAGCCTCAACGGCCCTTTCCGCCGCCTTCCAAAGGGGCAACCCTTCGACTGGCTCCCCCATCAGCCTCGCGATATCCGCGAACTTCTCCAAACTTCCTATCATACAGAACTCCATGCAGACCGGAAGTAAAACCGCGTTAGATATACCATGAGGGACATGGAAAAGCGCGCCTATAGGACGAGACATTCCATGAACTATGGTAACTGATGAATTAGAGAAAGCTATACCCGCTTCTAACGCCGCTAACATCATCTCGGACCGGGCCTCTATGTCATCAGGGACGGCCCAAGCTCTCCTTATATACTTAGCGATTCTACTTATAGCTGACCTCGCAAGGACATCTGTAAAAGGATGAGCCTTTTTAGAGATATAGGCCTCTAAAGCATGTGTAAAGGCATCTAAGCCCGTGGCAGCGGTCAAGCTCGGAGGCATAGTGAGCGTTAGCTCAGGATCATCTATGGCAACCTTGGGAACGATTAGAACGCTGCTAATTAGCATCTTCACATCCTTAACGGTATCAGTTATAATGGTATTTTTTGTCACTTCGCTACCGGTTCCGGAAGTAGTAGGTATAGCTACCACAGGTGGAATTGGATTCCTCACCTTGTTAAGGCCCATGTAGTCGGTGATAGTTCCGCCATTGGTAACAAGTATTCCTATAGCCTTAGCCACGTCTATGGGGCTTCCACCGCCGAGGCCAACCAAGAAATCGCACTCCCAACTCTTATAGAGCTCTAGCCCCTCTTCGACGTGAGCTACCATAGGCTCCGTATCAACCTTGGGATATACAATAACTTCCAACCCCTCTGCCTCTATTCTCTTCTTAATTATATCTACATATCCCAGCTTCACCATCACACTATCACTGACCAGTAAAGCCCTTTTGCCTAATCCCCTAACCTCACTTCCAACCGCCGCGGAGGCCCCAACGCCGTAGATAACCGACGTCGGCAACCTCACCCCATAGGACCTCCAAACCATATTTACCCCCTCCTAACCGATTCCATATCATCGATAGCGAAGTCAAGACCAAGGCGCTTAAGCTCCTCAGCTCGAGGTATACCGCGCTCATCCCATCCTCTCAAAAGGTAAGACTCCTTAAGCATCACCTCTAGCTCCTCCGAAGTAACGCCAAAACCCGCCGCTGGCCCATTGGGAATCCTTTCATTGAGTATCCTCCAAGGCAGTGTATCCTCTTCCTTAGCGAGCCTCTTCTCCCTTATGTTGAAACATCTCTCAAGGGTATAGATCCTGTGAGCGATGTTTCTCAGCTCCTCTAAAGATAGTGCAAAACCTGTAACGGAGTTAATCAAGGTAAGGTGCTTCTCATTCAAGGTGGTACCCAAAACATTTTCAGCGAAGTGACAAGTGATAAGAGAGTCTCCTATCGTCGTCCAGAGGTTTATCTCATAGTTGAGCTTTGCTTTCCCCTCTATCTTTTTCTTTTCCTCAGGAGGCATGGCATACTCCGGACCTGGTCTCGGATCATGATGACTACCACCCCTATTGGATAAAGCATAACCTATCGCCATTACCTTTAAAACTCGAGGTGAGTGGCCAGGTAGCTCCAACCCCCTAACGTGCATAGCGAACTTCCAGGTATCCTTTCCGATCCTCTCAGCCATCCTCTTGGTCCCCTCAGCGAGAAGATCACCTATCCCATCCCTCTTGGCTATCTTGTCTAAAAGCTCTAGTAAAGCCTCACCGTTGCCAAACCTAGCATCTATACCATCTAGATCACCTTTGGAGAGAATGCCTTTTTCATAACACTCCATCAAGAAGGCTATCGAAACGCCAGCGGATATCGTGTCAAGTCCGCATTCATCGCACTTTCTGTCAGCCTCTATGAGAACGCTGGCATCATCTATGCCACACATGGAACCCAGAGAGTAAATGGATTCATATTCGGGTCCCTCAGAAGTAACTTCCGGGTTTCTAAGCGACTTAAAAACCTTGCTACAAGCAACAGGACAGGCGAAACAGGCCGTGTTCCTGATGAAATGCCTCTCCCTGAAGGTCTCACCGGATATCCCCTTAGCCCCCTCAAAAACCTCCTCCTGCCAATTCCGAGTTCCTAAACCACCATGAACTTCATTTATTATGTTAACTAAGAATGGCGTTCCATACTTCGTGTAGTTAGCTAACTTTTGCGTGATAGCGCTTGTGAAGCTTCTCCTGAGTTCTTCAAAGGCTTGCCTATCCGCAACCTCCACCTTCCCCCTACCCCTTATCGCAACGAGCTTCAGTCTTTTAGCTCCCATAACAGCTCCTAAGCCACCTCTACCAGCGGCCCTCGCTCCACTACCCAATATACAGGCATATCTAACGAGGTTCTCTCCGGCCGGACCTATGGCAAAGGTATCGTAATCTTTTCCTTGCCTCTCTTTAAACAGCTCTTGAGCCTCTATCGCCCCCTTGCCCCAAAGCTCTTCAGCGGGGATCATCTCCACATTTCCATTGTCGATCTTTAAAATCACTGGCTCCTTAGCCTTACCCTTTATTACGATAGCATCATAACCCCCAAACTTCATGCTGGCGGAAAAGCTACCCCCCATGTTGCTATGCATCCAACCACCGGTAAGAGGAGACTTGGCTATGAACGTGGTTCTTCCAGAACCCATGAAAGGAAGACCACAAAGCGGTCCTCCAGCTACCACTAAAACGCTCTCTTCCGAAAGGGGGTCAACCCCAGGCTTAAGTTCCTCATATAGGATCTTTGCGCCAAAGCCAGGTCCTCCCATGTAATTTCGAGCGAAGGACTTGTCCAAAGTCACCTCTTTAAAGCCCCCAGACGTTAAATCCACATACAATAGCTTACCCGCATAACCATACATTCTTTTTACCCCCTTAACCAGGCTTACCTCAAAAACTTAACGCCTTCCTTTTGCTAGGTATAAAATCAACGGAATCGAAAGGATCTGAGCGAAAACCGATATAGCAACCATTGAGGCTACGGATCTATCATACAGGAAACCAAGCAGTGCGCTACCCATAAACCAAGATACTCCGTAAAGAGAATTAAAGATACCGTAAGCTGATCCCCTCCTTTCCGGTGAAACCATTCCGCCAATCACTGCCCTCAGTATAGATTCCTGAGCCCCCATACCGATCCCCCATAAAGAGACGCCCAATAAAAGCGAAAGCAACCCTCCGAAAAAGACAAGCGGAGCGAATAAAGATGAGATTAGAGCCGATAAAGCCAAGGTGTAAAGACCGAAACGATCGAAAAGATACCCCAAAGCTAAAGCCGCTACGGCATCAACCCCCATAGCCAAAGCGTAAAGAAAGGGGATAAAGCTTGGCGAAATTACCTTTGCCTTAACGGCATGCATGGCTAACAAGGGGTAGTCAATATAACCGAAAGCGATCAAGGAAACTGCTCCCAGGTAAAGCCAAAAGCTTTTCGGTAACTTATCATAGCTTAAGGAGCTCACCTTAACCTCAAGATCTCGAGGGGTTGGATAAAGCAGCTTAGACAATATAAGAAGGGTAACAGCTAAAATAGCTGGGACAGCGAGCCAAGCGAAGGCCTCCCTATAACCTCCCTTAAGGTAAAGAACAAGACCAACTATAAGAGGTCCTGCCAGGGCACCTACTTGATCCAAAGCCTCGTGAACTCCGAAGGCCCACCCTCTTCCTAGCTGAGAGGCAGCATGAGAAAGCATAGCGTCTCGGGCGGGCGTCCTGATCGCCTTACCAACCCTCTCAGCGATTATTAAAGAGGATGCAAAGGGCCAGCTCCCAGCGAAGTAAAGCAAAGGAACGGAGAACAAGTTCACAATATAGCCAAAGATCGTGAAGGCCCAATACCTCTTGGTGACATCACTTAGATATCCAGAGATTAACCTCAACCCATAACCCACAAGCTCGCCTAACCCCGAAACAAAGCCAATTACAGCACCAGTGGCCCCAAGCGTGGCAAGAAAGGGTCCCGTAATGCTCCTTGCTCCCTCATAGGTCATATCGGAAAGAAGGCTAACGAACCCCAAAAGAAGCACAAATCTCCAAGCTTTACCCTTAAGAGCGCTCATTAAGTAACCTCCTTATCTCCCCCTTTAACGCTTGAGTTGCCTCCCTTATATCCTTCTGGGAAAGTATAAAGGAGCAAATGGCCACACCGGACGCTCCAGCTTGGAAAAGATCCTTTAGGTTCTCGATCCTTATCCCACCTATAGCCACAACGGGAATGTTTATCGAAGAAGCTATCTCCTTTACCCCGCTTAAGCCTATTAAGGTTATCTCCCTACCTTTGGTCGATGTGGGGAAAACGCTACCCGCACCCACGTAATCTGCTCCCTCCTCTTGAGCCCTCAAGGCCTCCTCAACGCTATGAACCGTGGCTCCTATTATGAAGTTCTCTGGAACGATCTTCCTAACCTCATAGACCGGAAGGTCCTCCGGCCCAAGGTGAACTCCATCAGCACCGCTAGCCAAAGCGACGTCAACTCTATCGTCAACTATGAGATAGGCATCATACGCATGACAAAGCTTGGCCATCTCCCTAGCTATAGTGAACATCTCCCTATCAGTTTTGACCTTGTCTCTGAGCTGAATGACCTTAGCGCCCCCCTCAAGGACCTCCTTGGCAATCTCAAGGTGACTTCTTCCAGCTATCCTTTCATCGGTAATCACATATAAGCTTAAGTCAATCTTCATCTTCACCCCTCCCCAAAAGATAAAGCTCATCTATGAAACTCACCTTAAAGCTACCTGGCCCCCTGCTTTTAGCCCAAGCCCTCCGAGAAACCTCAGAAAAGAGCTTTAGAGCATAAAGGGAGGCATCAAGCGGACTTAATACCGTCAAAAAGGAGGCCATCACGGAACCTAAGGAACAACCTAAGCCGCTAACATACCTCATTACCCTTTCGCCTCCAGGAAGACTTAAGGAGCTTTTCCCGTCAGAGATATAATTCACCTTACCTGTGGCCACGAAAACGCAAGAGTATATAGAGGAAAGCTCCTTGACAACATCCTCAAAGCTCACGCCATTAAGCTTAAGATCAGAATCAACACCTTTCATTAGCCCACTCCTACCGTAAAGGGATATTATCTCACCGTAATTCCCCTTAACCAAGCTTACCCCCCCCTCAACCAAAAGCTTAAGCGTAAGCTCTCGCCTGAAGGGGGAAACTCCGCAACCCACGGGATCCAAAACAACGGGAATCCCCCTTTCCTTAGCCATTTTAAACCCCTTTAGGATGCTCTTCTCCCTGATCTCATCCAGCGTACCAATGTTAAGAAGAAGGGCATCAGCTCGAGAAAGAATATCTCCTATCTCTAAGGAGCTAACGGGCATTATAGCGTGGGCACCTACCGCAAGCGTACAGTCAGCCTGAAAGGAAGCGGAGACAAAATTGGTTATCTGAACGACCACAGGCTCACGCTCTTTAACCTTCTTTAAGACCTCTTTAAGCTCCTCTATCTCGCTCATATTCTCACGTTATGGTAAAGAGGGCCAAAACCGTGCCCTATGTTCTTAGGGGCTTCCTTTATAGCCATGTTGATATACTTCTCAGCGTCTGAAACCGCCCTATAGACATCTTTTCCCTTAGCGAGCCCAGCAGCTATTGCGGAGGATAACGTGCAACCCGTCCCATGCGTGTTCTTCGTCTCTATCTTATCAGCCTGAAATACGAAAAAGCTCTTGCCATCAAACAATATGTCGATAACCTTCGAATACCCCTTCAAGTGTCCACCTTTAAGCAAAACGTGCTTCGCTCCAAGCGAGAATATTCGTTTAGAAGCCTCCTTCATGTCCAGGGGGCTTTCTATCTTCATACCCGTTATTATTTCCGCCTCAGGGATATTCGGAGTTATCACATAGGATAAGGGTATCATAACTTCCTTCAGGGTTTCAATAGCGTCCTCCTTTATAAGGGGGGCTCCACTTTTAGCGACCATTACGGGATCAAGTACAACTTTTTCTATGCCATATTTCTTTATCCTATCAGCAATAACCCTCATTATCTCACTGCTTGAAAGCATGCCTATCTTAACCGCACCTATTTCCAAATCCTCAGCGACAGCATCGAACTGCTTGCCAACCATATCAGGAGGTATATCGAAGACCGCAAAAACACCGGTTGTGTTCTGAGCGGTTATCGAAGTGATAACAGAAGCCCCATACACATTAAAGGCAGCGAAGGTTTTCAAGTCAGCCTGAATGCCAGCCCCTCCGCTTGAGTCTGAACCAGCAACCGTCAAAGCTATACCCTCATAACTCAAAGATTCATCACCCTCTTTTAAGCCAATAGACTAAGCCTGCGATGACCATACTTGGTATGGAAGCCCCTATCCATGGGAACTTTAAAGCTATGATCTCATATAGGGCGAAACCTATCGCCCAAGAGAGTATCGCCCACCAATTGACACCACTATTATACCAGTAAATTCCACGTTCTTTATAAAGCTCCTCCACCTTTATCTCTCCCCTTCTAATTATGAAGTAATCAGTTAAAACTACACCGAATATAGGACAGAACATCCCACCTATAAAGAGGAGAAAGCCTTCATAGGCCTCTGGAGGGAAAACTATAGCTATGGCGATCCCTATGGCTCCACCGAGAGAAAGGGCAAGGGTTCTATTTAAGCGGGGGTTGATGTTCATGTAGGATATCACGGCCGAGTAAAGGTCGAGGAATGTAGTCGTAACTGTAGAGAGGAGAACAAGTAAGAGCGCTACCCCCGTAAAACCGAGCTTAACCATTACGGAAACAACATCAGTTGAACCCGTGCTTAAGAAGGTCAACAAACCCAAGGCATACATCCAAGAGCTACCTATCATATATCCCATCCAAGTCCCCCAAAAGGCACCGCTTGAGCTCCTCGAATAGCGAGAGTAGTCGCTAACTAAGGGTAACCAAGAAACAGGCATCGCTATGACTAAGTCAAGGGCCATGCCAATATCCATACCCGAGGGCTCCTTCTTGGGCACTCCCTCCTTAACCACAAGATAGGTAGCCATAACGCACAGGATGGTGAGAGCAATGACACCTATTCTGCTTGCCCACTTCCAATAGCGCGAACCTCCTATCGCCCAAAGAGTCGTTATAGCACCTATGACGATCATCCAAACCCTCTTGTCTATTCCAGAGTAAATCGCAAAAGCAGCATCACCAGCGACCACCAACATTACCGCCGTCCAACCCAAGAGCTGAATCACGTTAAGGATGCTTCCTAAGTAAGACCCCTTTATCCCAAAGGAGGGCCTCAGCGTAACCATCGTCGGTATACCATACCTGCTACCTATGACGCCACCTAATGCAAAGGGCGTGTTTCCTATTAAATGCCCGAGCACTATAACTAAAATCCCTACACTTGCACCCAGGGGAGCTAACATCCCTCCAGCCCAAACTTCAGCCAATGATATGGCCGCACCCATCCATAGGAGAAAGAGATCCCAGCCCGAAAGAATTCGATCCCTTTCAGAAACAGGCATTATCTCAACCATCCTTAAAAACACCTCCTTTCCTTATGATCTTTATGACCACAAAGCCAAGGGCACTTCCCGGAACACTGCTTGAAAGGAAAGCAACGGTTAAGGCAAGCCAACCTATTTTGGTCGAAACATAGGGAACCACCAACCAGGCGCTCAAGGTCGCTCCAATCAGACCCGTGCCCAAGGGCTCAAGGAAAGCAACCCAATCTCTCTTAATCCAACGATATAGGAGTCCTACAACTAGAGCGCCAGGAATACCACCAGGGAAAGCGAATATCGTTCCAACACCGAGGAGATTTCTTATTACAGCAGCCAGCGTAGCTATTAAGGCAGCCCACCACGGCCCCAATAAAACCCCAGCGATGGCGTTAACCATATGCTGAAAGGGATAGACCTTAGTGGGACCCACGGGGAAATATAGCCCTGAAAGAGCAACACAGAGCGCTACAAGAACACCGCTTAAAACAACAGGCCTTTTCAACATACCTCAACACCCCCACGCGTTAGCTAAGTAAAATTAAGGTCCTCTGGGCATATGCCCAGAGGACCTTTCTTCCAAACTGCGGTGATCCCTTCGCTGGCATTACCCAGAGCAGGTTCAACGGGTCGGTGGGTTACACCCACCCTCTCAGCCCCTAAGCTTCAGGAGCTCCCCGTCACCAACTATTTAATTTTTTTCTAAAATTGAATTATATCATACCTTGAAGCGAAAGTAAATATATACCTTCTTGTGGAAATCGGCTAAGGATAGGTTACCATCAAGAAGCTTATCCAAAAGATGTGAGACCTTAAGCTGGTTCTCCATAGCGTAAAGATAGGCACCAGGCTCCTTAACTTCCCCTATAAATATGAACCCCTTTAAAACTCCATCCCTTAAAACTATCTTCCTATAATCTCCATCGGAAACTTTCCTTATGACGTCGAATTTATCCTCGATGCTCATACCCCCAGTAAACAAGGTCTTACCAAATATGGTAGCTATGTTTCTCGAAACGCTTCCCTTATAAGGGATGTTAAGCCCAATCATATTAGCGCCGGCGATCTTACCCTGCTCAACCGCAATAGGCCAGAGAGCATGGAGTCTTACATCTCCGAATACAATATCCCTAGCCTCAGCCACATCTCCAGCAGCATATATCCCATCCAGGTTAGTTCTAAGATGGTCATCTACGACTATCCCCCTATTAACCTTTATATCCGTCCCTCTCACCATCTCAACCGCAGGTTTAACGCCCTTCCCAAAGACGACGCAAGACCCCTCAATGACCTGCCTCGAGCCGAGCCTAGCTATCAAACCACCCTTTCCTTCTTCTATCTCCACAATATCCTCGCCCTTGAATATCCTAAAGCCCATTTTAAGAAGCAGATCCTCAAATACCTTTGAAGCCTCTCCATCTATTATCTGAGAGAGGAGCCTATCGGATCTAACTACGAAAAAGCAAGAAATCCCTAATCTGTTAAGAGCATCGGCTACTTCCATATTGACAAGCCCAGCTCCCGCAAGGATAACCGGCTTATCGCTATTTTTCAAAGCAGCATCCTTAATTCTCTCTACATCTTCTATGTTTCTAACAGTGAAGGATAGGGAGCTTTTTACATCTGGGGAGATAGGATCAGCCCCAGAAGCGATAAGAAGCCTATCGAAGAAAAACCTCTTACCGCTTTTAGTTTCAACGCACCTCTCCTTAGGATCAACTCTCACAACTTCCTCCCCAAGCAAGAGCTCTACACCGGGCGAAAGAGGAAGAAGAGAATCGTTAAAAGTGGTCTCTCCGGAAAGGATATAGGGTAAGGCCATCTTGCTATATGGCCTTACCCTCTCCCTCGAAAGGATCTTCACGTCATCTTCAGGTTTAAGGGCCTTTATCTTCCTAGCTGCAGATAGCCCAGCAGGGCCTGCACCAATTATTAAGTGCCTCATAGCAGATCTGCAAGCCCTAACTCTTCCAGCTTAGCCTTGGTTGGAACGGAGTCCTTGTCCCAACCCCTCAATTGATAGTACTCATCAAGCATCTTGTCAAGTTCAGCAACTACCTCACCCTTAGAAGCTCCAGACTTTATAGGCTCTTTAAGTAATCTCTCGGGAAGAGTATCGTCCTTCCTTGTGAAGCCAGCCTTGAGGTTAAAGAGCTTCTCGAGGTTCCATATCCTCTCCCCTATCTTCATAAATTCATTAACATCACACTCAAAACCAGTGGCAGAAGAATACATGGCAGCTAAGTCCTCAACGTCAAGACCAAAGGTGGTAAACAAGCATATTCCCGTCGAGTCAAGAGCGGCAGTAACATCCTGAAGGGTCTTATCCAAGGCAGCTTTACCCTCATACTTAAGCCTGTCAGCTCCACCAAATCTTCCCAGGGCCTCAGCAGCGATGGTATAACCTCTAACGTGGCAGGCTCCACGGTTGCTGGTAGCATAGTTAAGACCGATACCCTTGAAGGCTCTGGGATCGTAAGCTGGAAATTCTTGCTTTTTAACGCTCATGGAAAGCTCGGGATGACCGTAATGCTCAGCAAGCCTATAGGACCCTTTAGCTAAGAGTTTGCCTAAGGGTGTATTTTGTTCCCCCATCATCCTTATGGCCTCAACTAAAGCATCGCCACAGCCAAACTCAAGCGGAATGGGAGATTCGCCCTTCGGGATGTACCCCTTCTCATAGAGCTCCATAGCACAAGCCACCGTCGAACCGGCAGATATGGTATCTATGCCATATCTATCGCAAAGATAGTTGGCCATTATTACAGCGTCAAGGTCTGAAACCCCACACATCGCACCTAAAGCCCAGTCAGATTCGTACTCCGGCCCTCCACCATGCTCTCCCTTATACTTCCCTTCCTTTATCTCGGTAACTCTTCCACAAGCTATTGGGCAAGAGGCACAACCCTCGTTCCTTATCAGGTTCCTCTCCCTTATGGTCTCACCAGCTATCTTACCAGCCTCGGGGAAGTAGGCATCCAGAGCATTACAGGTCGGTAAACCACCATACTCATTGATTATGTTTATTAAAACCGCGGTTCCATAGGTTGGAAGACCAGCTCCTCCAACAGGGTCTTTAGCGAGCTTTTCCCTCGCCTTGTAAACGGCTTCCATGAAGCGCTCCGGCTGAGCCACCTTAACAGGCATGCTACCCTTAACAACTATCCCTTTAAGGTTCTTACTTCCAACAACAGCTCCGACTCCACTTCTACCAGCAGCTCTGTGAGCGTTAAACATAACGTTAGCTAAAAGCGAAAGCTTCTCGCCTGCAGGGCCTATGACCATGGTTTCAGCCTCAGAGTGAGTCTCACTTCTTAATATCTTGTCAGCCTCATCAACCGTCTTACCCCATAGGTGTCTTGCATCCCTTATCTCAACCTTACCATCCTTTATCCAAAGGTATACCGGTGTTTCAGATCTTCCTTCAAGGATGATCATGTCAAAACCGGCGTGCTTCAGGGCTGGCCCGAAGTGCCCACCTGCATTGGAACAAGCTATGGCCCCAGTTAAAGCCCCCTTAGTCACGACCATCGTCCTTCCCGAAGATGGTGCAACCGTTCCACCAAGAGGACCAGTCGCTATTATAACCTTATTCCCCTCAGAGAGAGGATCTACCTTAGGATCTACTTCCGCATAAATTATCCTGGTAGCATACCCCCTGCCGCCGATAAAGGCCCTCGCCCAAGCCTCGTTGATCGGCTCAACCCTCGTCTCCCTGGTTGAGAGGTTTACCCTTAGGATCTTGCCTTGATATCCTCCAAGCATTATGGGCTCACCCCCTTAGCCATCTCCCTAACGATGTCCTTATAGAGAGCGGCTACGGCCTTCTGCTTATTCAAGACTACATCCTCAAGCTCCTCATAAGCTATAGCCTTGGGAGGACAAACCTTAACACAAGCAGGGTCCCCATCACAGTAATCGCACTTTATAACCTTCTTATCTCCCAAGTGAATCTTAATCGACCCCCAAGGGCAGGCCACAACGCATTGCTTACACCCTATGCACTTATCCTTATAGTATTTGACCAACCCAGTTTCAGCGTCCTTCTCAAGCGCCGCTGTAGGACAAACCTCAGCACAGTAGGGCTCATCGCACTGAAGACAAACGGAAGGGATGAAGGTCAGATCCTCAAGGAATATCGAAACCTTAACTCTTGAGTTCGCAGGGTTAAAGACTCCGTCATGCGCGAAGGAGCAAGCATACTCACACGCCCTACACCCCGTACACTTAACCGGGTCAACGATCAAGGCCCTCACGCGACCACCCCCTCTTAGAGAACATCCATACTAAAAGATAACTTATTCGCCCTCTCCTGTCAAGTTAGTATGGTAATAATATACTGCTTTAAATAAAATAATGCATTTATTTTTGTAAATTAGTGTCTCAATTTTCCAACGGGGATGAGGTAGATCACTTCGCTTCCTGACGGCAAATTCATAATCTTCGCGATCTCTTCCTCCCTAAAGGCCCCTATAGGGACAGCTCCAAGCTTAAGGGCAGTAGCCTGAAGGAGAACGTTTTGAGCGATATGCCCACACTCTATATGAGCATACATTACTCCCCTCTGACCATACTTCCAGGTAATCCTATCATAAAAGGCAACTAAAGCGAAAACCACTGCAGATTCAAAGATGGATGACTGCCAAAGCGCAGCTTCATAAACCCTTCTAAGCACTGGTTCAAGCCTTACAACCTCAAGCTTATGCTCCTTTGGGAGATATTTATATATACCCTCTTTCAATCCACTGACTCTGCTTACAAAAAGATATATATCTATGGGATATAGAGCCCCAGCCGATGGAGCAGTTCTAAACCCTCTGCGAGGCTCGGTGATCCCGCTTCCTGCCCAGAGAAGCTGAGATAACTCTTCCAAAGATAAAGCCTCTTTAGAATAGCTCCTTATAGACCTTCTTAGAGAAAGGGCTTCCTCTAAGCTCATCTCCCCCTTAAGTTTAGGCGGTGGTAGATCTATAAGGTTTGACGCCAAGACCTGGCTTGAAAGAAAAAGAATCAAAAAGAGCTTTAAAGCAATCTTTGAAAGCATACGACTCACCCCCTAAATAAAAAATTTAAGGGGAAGACCAGGAGTCTTCCCCTTTTATGAAAAGCGACTTAAAACCTTGTTTATCTCTCGCTTCAGATCATCGAGCTTATCCTCAGCGAGCGGTAAAAGCGGAAGGCGAGGAGGCCCCCCATAAAGTCCAACTATATCTAAGGCTGCCTTAAGTCCAGGAACGCCGTAGCCAGATGTAACCAAGTTGTTTAAGCGAAGTATAGCAAGCTGAATTTCGCGGGCTCCTTCAATATCGCCAGCCCTATAGCGTTCTATTATCTTGGAACAAACATCAGGAATAACGTTAGCCAAGGCCAATATCCCACCAACGCCCCCCATAACAAGGGTTGGAAGAAGGAAGCTCGCTGAACCAGCAAAGACAGCGAAGGAGTCCTTTGATTCCGCGATCACCTCTGATATCTGAACTATCCTCCCTGAGCTATCCTTTATACCAAAGATGTTCGGGTGCCTCGAGAGCCTGACCACAAGCTTTGATGAAAGGTTTATACCGCTATTCGCAGGCATATTGTATATAAGCACGGGAAGGGGAGACTCATCAGCAAGCCTCAGGTAGTAATTCTCCAAAACGTCATCGGTCATAGAACCCTTATAGTAGCTCGGCGGCAAAACCAAAACTGCATCGTAGCCGAACTCGTGAGCCTTCTTATTTAAAAAGAGCGTCTCCTTAAAGGATTCACAGGCTGTCCCAGCTATAAGGAGCTTATCCCTGGGATAGTTTTCCCTGACGAACTCAAGAAGCCTAAGCTTCTCCTCTTGGGTTAGCATCACAAACTCTCCGTTGGAGCCCAAAACGACTATCCCATCGAGTGAGCTTTTCGCCCAAGCCTCTAAGTTTCTCTTAAGCCCATCAAGAAAGAGCTCCCCCCTCTCATCAAAGGGGGTAGGAATCGGAGCTAAACACCCCTTAAGCTCCTTCATCTATCGGCACCCACCTTCCAGAACCTTAAAAGCGGCCTCCAAGCCATCCTCAACGTGAGCCTTAAAGCCCATTGACCTTAAGATCCCACCGAAAGCGGAAAGGAAGGTCAAGACATTCCTAGCGGTAGATGTGCTCCCCATAAGCCCAACCCTCCATATCTTACCCTTGAGCTCCCCTAAACCAGCGCCTATCTCAAGCCTATACTCGCTCATCAATCTTTTCCTAACCATAGCCTCATCTATCCCATCAGGAACCTTTATGGTCGTTAAGGGGGGCAACCTATACTGAGGTTTAACCAGAAGCTCAAGCCCCATGGCCTCAAGGCCGGAAGCTAAAGCCTTAGCGTTCAATTCGTGCCTTCTCCACCTATTCTCTATACCTTCTTCAGCAACTATCCTCAGAGCTTCGTTTAGAGCATATATAAGGTTCATCGAAGGAGTGTGATGGTATACCTTCCCACCATCCCAGTACTTCTCTACTATAGATAAATCTAGGTAGAAATTGCCAACCTTCTTCGCACGATTTCTGATATAATCCGCAGCTTTAGCCCCTACGGTTATGGGAGCCAGTCCAGGTGGGCAACTTAGGCATTTTTGCGTCCCGCTATAGACTACATCCAAGGAGAGCCTGTCCGTAGGAACCTCAACCCCACCAAGGGATGTAACCGCATCAACAACCAAAAAAGCATCACTTTCGTGAACGATTCTAGCTATCTCATCAAGGGGTTGAAGAACTCCAGTAGATGTTTCAGCGTGAACTATCCCAACGAGCTTAACCTTTCCAAACGCCTTAAGCTCCTTCTCAAGCACATCAGGATAAATAGGCTCTCCCCAAGGAGATGAAAGAACTTTAACCTCCGCTCCATATCTTTGAGCTATCTCAACCATGCGATTTCCAAAAAAGCCATGAACGCATATCAAAACCCTATCGCCTGGTTCTATGAGGTTTGAGAGAGCCGTTTCCATACCAGCGGTCCCAGTCCCTGAGATGGCCAGCGTGAGCTCATTCTTGGTTTGAAAAACGTATCTTAAAAGCTCACGAGTTTCACTTAAAATAGACAGGAAATCCTCATCGAAGTAGCCCATTGCTGGTTCAGCCATGGCCCTTAAAACGCGAGGATCCACCGTAGACGGCCCAGGTCCCATCAGGATCTTATCGTAAGTCGGTCTCCTATCAAATCTACTCAAAGGCTATCCCCCCTTCGAACCTAAAGTAGCCAAACATCTATTCCCTTCGAACACCTTTCATTATAACACAAATGCTATAATTAACTTGAGATCCAAGAAAAGAGGTGTTAAAGCGATGAGAAAAGCTTTAATATTATCCTTAGCCCTTATCCTGATTATCTACCCCTCTTTTAACCTCCCGTCCTTAGACAGAACCCTCGATTTCCCCTTAGCGCTCGGAATGCTTCCCATAACCAACGATAGCGGCGTTAAGATATACCCCAACAAGTATGAGCTCAGGGATGTGCTAGGAGAAGAAGCCACCAAGATGATGCTAAGATACTTCAGAAGATTTAACAGGTTCAAGATCCATGAGCTTCCCCCATTAAAGGACACCGAGGACCTTTACGAAAAGCACGAGAATATGGACTTCGTCGTTCAAGGAAGGATACTAAGCTGCATTATCAAGAAGGGTGAAACCTTTGGAACGAATTGGAGCGCCAAGCTTGAGTTAGAGCTCAAGCTGTACGATATAAAAGGGGGAAAAGTGGTCTTCGATAGAGTCATACTGGGAACCGACCGTCAGTTTATGATATATCTTGAAGATAGGGAGAGAAAGACCTGGAAGGAGGTTGAAAAAAGCGCCCTAGGAGGAGCCCTAAGGAAAGCCATCTTAGAAGGAGCTACACTGGTGGCGAGATACCTACCCCTAAGGGGGAGGATAATAGCCATCCTCGATGAAAAGAGGTTCCTGATAAACCTGGGAGAGGAGGATGGCTTAAGGAAAAACGATACACTTTACTTAATCAGGGCTCAAAAGATAAAAACTATAGACCCGAAAAGACCAATAGTACTTCTGCCTCAAAGGGTTTTCGACCTTCAGGTCAAGGAACTTAAAGCTCAAGAAGCTGTTGTAGAGCTGATCAGCGTAAAGGATAGCGAAGCGGAACCTCCAAGAGAGGGAGATATCGTGGAAAGGCCCCTTTACCCATAGAGGAGGTGAAAGTTTTTGAGAAAATTAATCGTACTGATTCTCTTAATTGCTCTTAACGCTGGCACATCAGCTTTAGCCCAGATCAGCATTGAAGAGCAGATCAGAAGAGGAAAGGAGCTATACGAAGCGGGGGATTATGAGGAGGGAATTTTATTTTTGAAAAAGCTATCTGAAAAATACCCCCAATACGCCGACATATGGTACTTGCTGGGCAAATGCTATGAGGGGCTGGGATATTTCGAGTTAGCTCAAGAGTGTTATAAAAGGACGCTAAGCATAGATCCAACATATGGACCACTGAGCGAAAAGCTGCTTAAGGGAGAGAAAGAGTTAGAGAAAGGGCCACCTGAACTTCCTCCACGATTGCTAAGGGAGGTAAGGAAGATAGCCATCTTGAGCTTTCCCAAGGATGAAAGCTTAAAGGAGAGAGGCGAGCCTCTTGCTGAAGCCATAGCGCGTGAGATAAGAAGCAGATTGTTAAGATGTCAGGGAATAGAGGTATTAGCGAACCCCCTATTTGAAAACGATATAAATAAGCTTGGAAACGAAGTAGACCTTCTGATAATTATATCGCTCACATCCTCAAGGGAGAAGGTTGGTATCAGCGAATCCGACTTCGCAGTAAACGTAAAGGTAATAGATCCTTTATCCAGGGTGATAAAGTGGGAGCAGAACATATGGATAGATGACATAGTCAGAGAGTCTCAAGACAAATTTGACTCCATAGCTGCGCTTACAACGCTAACCAAGAAGATAGGGAATAGGATATTTAGATACTGGAACCTCGCTCCCACTATACACCCCTCAAGACTTGATATAGAGAGGATAGAGGAAGAGAAAAGAAGGCTTGAGTGGCTTAAAAGAAGCGGAATCGTAGCTCAAATAGCATGGATAGACGATAAGGGAAAGGTTGTGATAAATGTGGGTGCAGAAAAAGGCGTGAGCAAGGGGGATAGGTTCTTCGTCTTTCGAAAGGGGAAACCAATCATTGACCCAGACAGGAAGGAAGTGATAGGCTACGACGAGATAATAATAGGTTATATAAAGATAGATATGGTCAGGGAGAGGATATCCTTCGGTCACGTAATCGAGTGGATAAGAAAAGACATAGCTGTGGGAGACTGGGTAAGAAAGATAGTGGAGTAAAAAATTAAAAGGGGAAGAGGGGTTATTCCTCTTCCCCTTTAGGTTCCTATCACCCTTTAGTCCATGGGGGGCATTTCAGGGGTTTTTTTCTCCTTCTCAGGCTTCTCCGCAACTAGGGATTCGGTGGTGATAATCATACTAGCTATGCTTGCAGCGTTCTGAAGGGCACACCTTACAACCTTAGCAGGATCAACGATTCCAGCCTCCATCATGTTCTCAATCTTCCCAGTTAGAGCGTTGAATCCGGTTCCCTTGTCAGCCTCCCTGACTTTTTGAACTATTATGGAACCGTCAAATCCGGCGTTCTCAGCTATCTGACGGATCGGATACTCAAGCGCTTTCCTCACTATCATCGCGCCAGTTCTTTCATCACCCTCAAGGCTCTCTATCAGCTTTTCCACAGCAGGGATAGCATTGATGTAGGCCACTCCGCCACCAGGAACAATTCCCTCTTCGACCGCCGCCTTGGTCGCATTAAGAGCATCCTCTATCTTGTACTTCCTAGCCTTAAGCTCGGTCTCAGTTGGAGCACCAACCTGTATAACGGCAACTCCTCCAAGTATCTTAGCCAACCTCTCCCTTAGCTTCTCCTTATCATACTCGCTGGTTGCTTGCTCAAGCTCAGCCCTGATTTGAGCAGCACGCTTCTTAATCGCCTCAGGATCACCGTAACCGCCGATTATGGTGGTCTCCTCCTTCGTAACCTTAACTTTCTTAGCCCTACCAAGCATGTTCAATGTAACGTTCTCAAGCTTGATCCCAAGCTCCTCAGAGACGACCTGACCACCGGTGACTATAGCTATATCTTGAAGCATGGCCTTTCTTCTCTCACCGAAGCCAGGAGCTTTAACAGCAACGCTCAAAAGCGTACCACGAAGTTTGTTGACTATAAGGGTAGCCAAGGCCTCCCCTTCCACATCCTCCGCTATAACGAGCAAGGGCTTTCCGGTCTGGACAACCTTCTCAAGCACTGGGAGGAAATCCCTTATATTAGATATCTTGTTGCCACATATCAAGATGTAAGGCTCCTCCAAAACGGCCTCCATTCTCTCAGCATCGGTGATCATGTAAGGAGATATATAGCCCTTATCGAACTGTAACCCCTCAACCATCTCAAGGGTCGTTCCTATAGTCTGAGATTCCTCAACCGTGATAACGCCTTCATGTCCAACCTTCTCCATAGCCTCAGCGATTAGGTTCCCTATTTCTTGATCATTAGCTGAGATAGCGGCTACCTGAGCTATCTTCGTCTTCTCTTTAACGGGAACTGCCATCTTCTTTATCTCATCAACGACAGTGTCAACCGCCTTCTCCATACCCTTGCGTAAGAAGACCGGATTAGCACCAGCAGCGACGTTCTTCAAACCTTCGCGAACGAGAGCCTGAGCCAAAACAGTAGCTGTCGTGGTACCATCACCAGCTACGTCATTCGTCTTGCTTGCGACCTCCCTTACGAGCTGAGCTCCCATGTTCTCAAAGGGGTCATCAAGCTCTATCTCCTTAGCAATAGTGACACCATCATTAGTAACCGTGGGAGAACCGAATTTCTTCTCAAGAACTACGTTTCTGCCTCTAGGACCAAGGGTAACCTTTACAGTATCGGCTACCTTATTAACGCCCCTCTCAAGGGCTCTGCGTGCATCCTCATCGAAGAGAACCATCTTAGCAGCCATCACCCTTCACCCCCCTTACTTCTCGATAACAGCTAAAATATCTCTCTCACTTAAGATTAAGAACTCTTCACCCTCCACTTTAACCTCAGTTCCCGCATACTTAGAGAATATAACCTTATCCCCAACCTTTACCTCCAAGGGGACCTTCTGACCATTATCAAGCACCCTACCGGTCCCCACAGCTATAACCTCTCCCTGCTGGGGTTTCTCCTTAGCAGTATCAGGGAGAACTATCCCGCTTTTGGTCTTCTCCTCAGTCTCTAAAACTTTCACAACCACTCTGTCGCCAAGCGGACGAAGCTTCATACTCCCATCCCCCCTTCCTTGTTATTAGCACTCATTATTGACGAGTGCTAACGACACCTTAAATGATAATCACCTCCCCTCTATAAATCAATAAATACTGAGGGTAAAAATGGAGGATAGTTAAGCGAAATAGACCGTTTTAACACATATTTAATCAAGAACTCAAGAAATCTTCTCCAATCTCCAAATCTGGCTTAACAGTTATAGTTAAAGGTGCTATCCTTCCTCTCAAAAGCTCATGATAACCATAAGCAGCAACCATAGCCGCGTTATCGGTACACAAAGGTGGAGAGGGATAAAAAACTTCAAAACCTTTCTCCTTAAGCTCTTCAAGTTTTCTCCTCAAAAAGCTATTGGCTACGACTCCCCCCGATAGAACAAGCTTATTTACCCCTTTAAGTGACGCGGCTTTGGTGAGTTTATCTAAAAGCACCTCAACTACCTTTCGCTGAAAGCTCGCAGCGACATCCTCAATTTTAACCTTGCCCTTCTTCTCCTCCCAAAACAGCTTAACAGCTGTCTTTATACCACTGAAGCTAAAGTCTAAACCCTCCTCAAGAGGATAAGGAAACTCAAAGGCATAGGGATCCCCCTTATTAGAGAGCTCATCTATAGCCGGTCCACCTGGATAGGGTAGGCCGAGAACGCGCGCGACCTTATCGAAAGCCTCACCAGCAGCATCATCCCTTGTACTACCTAAAAGCTCAAAACTCCCATGCTCTTTAAAGAGAAAAAGCTCAGTATGCCCACCAGAGGCAAGAAGACAAACAAAGGGCGGGGATAAATAGGGATGCTCCAGAAAGACAGCATAAACATGGGCTTCAAGATGATTTGCCCCCAAAAGAGGCTTCTTCCACACCCACGAAAGGGTCTTAGCGAACATCAACCCCACAAGAAGAGATCCCATCAAACCTGGTCCCACAGTGACAGCGATCCCATCTATTCTATCAGGAGGACAAGTTGAAAGAGCATCATCTATAAGATAAAGGATCTTCTCCAGATGCTTTCTCGATGCAAGCTCCGGAACCACACCACCATAGGGAGCGTGGTATTTAACTTGGGATAGAACTATATTCTTCAAAATCCTTCTTCCATCGGCTACCAAAGCCACCGAAGTCTCATCACACGATGTCTCTATACCAAGTATTATCATCCTAAACATCCCCTTTAACCTGATACAACGCTCTTAACGGTCTCTATCAACTTTGATATAGAAAAGGGCTTAACCAGATAAGATGAAACCCCCAACTCCTTTAATGCCACCTCATATTCCTCATCGCTCTGGAAGGATATAGCAATTATCTTAACCTCTGGATAGTCTTTAACCACCTTCCTAGATATGCTTATCCCATCAACCTTCGGCATGTTTATATCTAAAAGCAAAACATCCGGCTTTAGCTCTTCCACCAACCTTAAAGTCTCCCCACCGTCCCTCGCCTCTCCAACGACCTCTATATCCTCACTGAAAGAGAGCATCAACCTCAGGCTTCTTCTCGTCTCTTCAAGGTCATCTGCTATGATCACCCTTATCTTTCTCAAGCTTTAACCCCTCCTTCAAAACCATTATCACAGCTTGGGTTCTGTCCTTAGCCCCCACCTTCTGAAGTATATTGGAAACATAGTTTCTGACCGTCTTCTCCTTAAGCCCGAGCTCATTAGCTATCTCCTTATTCTTCTTTCCCTTAAGCATCAGGGAAAGAACTTCCCTCTCTCGGGGTGTGAAGGCTATTTCCTCTCCTTTCTCCTCCTCGTAAACCCCGCAAACCTCCCTAATGGTTCTCAAAAGCTCGCTTGCCCCAACATCCTTAACCAGGTAGGCTGATGCTCCCGCTTTCAGGGCTTCCACTTTATAGGCTTCTTCCTCATGCATCGTCAGGACGACGATCTTAACCTGAGGCTTCATCTCCCTTATCTTCCTTATGGCCCTTATTCCACCAAGACCGGGCATAGAGATATCCATCAGAACGAGGTCAACATCCACACACTTAATGAGTCTAATGGCTTCCTCACCGGTGGAGGCATCGGCCACCACCCTTATCCATTCCTCAGAGTCAAAGAGCTTCTTTAACCCCTCTTTAAGTAAGAGATGATCGTCAACAAGCATAACCTTAATCAAGCCTTCTCACCACCCCGAGGGATCCTGACCAAAATTTTAACACCTTTTCCCCTCTCTGATAATATCTTGAAAACTCCTCCCAAGGCCTTCGCCCTCTCCTCCATGTTAAATATTCCCAGAGACCCCTTCTCCAAGCTTATTCTCTTAGCTTCTTCAAGGTCAAAGCCAACTCCATCATCTTGAACGAGAAGACTAACGAAATCACTTCCTACCTCAAGGATCAGCTTGACGTTAGAGGCTTGAGCATGCTTGTGAACGTTACTTAACGCCTCCTGAACTATCCTGAAAAGGGCTATCTCTATGTCCTTATCCCTTACCTCATCCTCTCCCAGAACCTTAAAGTCAACCCTAACACTTGTAACTCTGCTCCAGTCATCTATATACTTCTTCAATGCAGGAACGAGCCCCAGATCCTCAAGAAGCATAGGACGAAGGTCGCTTATAAATCTCCTCAAATCAGATAAATTCGCCTTTAATATATCCTTAAGATCCATTATCTCCTTCAACGCCCTCTCAAGCTCACCCTTCTTAATGAATCGCTCACAGACATCAAGTCTAAAAGCAGCGTTAGCCAAGTACTGAGCAGGACCATCATGGATCTCCCTTGCAAGCCTCTTCCTTTCTTTTTCCAGAGCCTGAACCACAAAGGGAGCGAGCTCAGCGCGCCCCTTAAGCTCCAATACCTCCTTTTCTATCCTCTCCATATTACCCGTTAAGAGATCTATCGCAATTTTAATCCTTCTAGTCAGATCATCTATCTTACCAAGGAGCTTTTCAAACTCCTTTATCCTTAAATCTATCATGTCCCTTTCCTTCCTCAGGCTTTTCTCCTTATCCCTAAGCATCAAAAGCTCTACCTGCCTTCTCTCAGCTATGGTGTAAGCCTCCTTAAGCTCCCTCTCTCCATACTTGTCGAAGTTCGCACTAACCTCGGCAAGCCTCCTTCTAGCTTTATCAAACTCCTCTTGTAACTTATCTACTTCTTTCATAACCTTACCTAACTCAACCGTAAGCTCCCCTTTTCTAATATAAAGTCGTTGAAGCTCTCTTCTCGCATCTTCTCCCATCGAATGAACTTCCGTATGAGCCTTGTTAAGCGCACCTAAAACCTTCTCTTGGATCTCCGCAAGAACCTTTAAGATATCCTCTTTCATATAAAACCCCCTTTTAAAATAAGAGCTTCTGTGATAGAATTGTTCCTGGCTTAAAAGGAGGTGAAAGGGTTGCCTAATACCAAATCCGCTGAGAAAAAGTTAAGGATCTCTGAAAGAAACAGATTGTATAACAGGTTCTGGAAGACAAGAGTCAAGACCGAGATCAAAAAGGTTCTCGCTGCCATCGAAGCCAAAAACTTAGAGTTAGCTCAAAAGCTTTTCGTCCAGGCGACCTCTATAATAGACAAGGCAGTTGGAAAGGGCGTCCTCCACAGAAACAACGGAGCACGCAAAAAGTCCCGCTTAGCTCGTAAGATAAACCAGCTTAAGGCTCTTCTAGCGCAACAGCCTTCTCCCTCTTAAATAGAGGAGAAACGGCCCATAATAAAAGGTCGTAAGGATTCCCCCTGCCTTTCTTAACCATATCATCCACCAAACAGAACCTCTTATAAGTTAGAGAAAGAACTTGTGGGGCGTATAAAGACGCCCCTCTTTTAATTTTAGATGCAAAAAAGGGGTGAAGATCCCTAAGAAGCTCCTCTTCAAGATGGGGCTCCAAGGAGAGAAAGAGCATAACCCTAAGATACTTCGCCAACGTAGATATAACTTTAATAGGTGGCTCCTTAGATATAAAGCTTCTTTCCACACCCCTTATAAACTTAAAGCTATCTCTCATGAATATGGAGTCCAATAGCTCAAAAGGAGAAAGCTCATAGAGGGAAGATACAACCTCACGCACATCGCTTTCGGTTATCCTTTTCCTATCACCCACATAAAGTACGAGTTTCTCTATCTCCGACTTCAGGCTCTCCAAATCCTCAGGGAACCGCTCAGCTAGAATGGAGATCGCTCCATCCTCGATCTCCTTCCCAAACTCCCTAACCTCCTCCTCTATCCACTTATACAGCCCCTTACCCACGGGTCTTTTAAGTTCGGTAAAGAGCTTTTTCTGAGCTATAACCTTAAAGACCTTACCTGAGGAGGGAAGAGATTCCGCTACGAGGAGAAAGAAAACACCCGGATTAGGAGCAGAAAGATACCTTAAAAAAAGCTCCTCCCCCTCTTTCTCCACCTCCTGAGCCTCCCTAACAACTATAAGCCGTCGAGGAGAAAATAGGGAAAAGTTCATGGCCTCTTCATAGAGCTTATTCCAAGAGACCTCACTCCCCCTAAAGAAGGAAACTTCCTTAACATCCTTACGGTTTCTCTCTATCCACCTCGATAGAAGAGCATCATCCTTACAGATCAGCAAAAACACGGGCTTAAGCTTAGTCATGGACCACTACACTAACGAGCTTCCCAGGAACAACTATGACCTTTTCGATCTTCTTCCCCTCTATCCTCTTCTTAACCATATCGCTTTGAAGGACCAACTCCTTGATCTTCTCCTCGCTCAAGCCCGCGGGAAGCTTCAAGCTACCCCTTGCCTTACCGTTTATCTGAACGACTATGTTTATCTCCTCCTCAATCAAGGCATCTTCCTCAGGTGATGGCCAGGGATGATAGGCCAGGGTCTCCTCATGCCCCAACTTTTGCCAGAGCTCCTCGCTTATGTGTGGAGTAAAGGGATAAAGCATAACCACCAACGATTCTATCCCCTCTTTAAATACGCGGAGTGCTTCCTCATCATTAGGCTCGAAGGCAATAAGCTCATTGGAAAGCTCCATAAGCGCGCTTATAGCAGTATTGAAGTGGAACCTATCCTTTATATCCTCAGTGACCTTCTGGATGGTCTTATGTATCTTCCTCTTAAGATCTCTCGCTTTTCTATCGGATATCTCAGATATGGGGATAGCTTTATTTGGAAGAGCTCTAAGCTCCTCTATTCTATCGCTAACTAATCTCCATACCCTATTCAAAAATCGATGACACCCTTCAACTCCTCTATCGCTCCACTCCAAATCCTTCTCCGGCGGGGAGGCAAAGAGTATAAAAAGTCTTGCAGTATCCGCTCCGAACTTTTTCACTATCTCATCAGGGTCAACCACATTGCCGAGAGACTTGGACATCTTAGCACCATCCTTTATCACCATACCTTGCGTCAACAGCCTTTTGAATGGCTCCCTGAATTTAATCAAACCTTGATCTGCAAGGAACTTCGTAAAGAAGCGAGAGTAAAGCAGGTGAAGTATAGCATGCTCTACCCCACCTATATATTGGTCAACAGGCATCCAGTAATCCACATCCTCTTTCTCAAAGGGGGCTCTATCTGTCCAAGGGCTCGTGAACCTAAGATAATACCAAGAGGAACAGATAAAGGTATCCATAGTATCGGTCTCCCTCTTAGCGGGACCACCACACTTGGGGCACTTAGTGTTAAGGAACTCATCATGATAAGGCAACGGAGATGCTCCACCCTCAAGAACATTGACATTGAGAGGAAGAATTACCGGAAGCTCCTCCTCAGGGACGGGAACTACCCCACAGTTATCACAGTAAACTACGGGAATAGGAGCTCCCCAATATCTCTGCCTTGATATCAACCAGTCCCTCAGTCTATAGTTAACCTTTTTTTCGCCCAAGCCTCTTTCCTTAAGCCACTCCGCCATCCTTTCTATACCCTCTCTATTGGGAAGCCCGGACCATGGACCGGAGTTAACCATAACTCCATCTCCCTCATAGGCCTCCTCAAGCTCCTCCGGAAGCTCTCTATCGACAGGCTTTATAACCACCCTTATGGGAATACCATACTGCTTGGCAAACTCGAAGTCCCTTTGATCATGCGCCGGAACCCCCATTATAGCACCTGTCCCATACTCCATCAGCACGTAATCCGCTATCCAAACGGGAACCCTCTCACCGCTAAACGGATTCTTAGCATAGAAACCAGTGAAAATCCCTTTCTTTTCCCTGCCAAGAGCTTCTCTCTCTATCTCGCTCTCCCTCATCGCCTCCTCAACGAAAGCCCTGATCTTCTCTCTCTGAGGAGAGAACTTCACAAGATCTTCCACTAAAGGATGCTCAGGGGCTAAGGCTACAAAAGTAGCGCCATAGATGGTGTCTATCCTCGTAGTGAATATGGGAATTTTCATCGCGAGCTCCTCTATCTCGAAGAAGGTCTCCACGCCCCAGCTTTTACCTATCCAGTTTCTCTGCATGACCTTTACCTTCTCAGGCCAACCCTCAAGCTCCTCCAACGAGCTTAAGAGCTCCTCAGCGTAAGCCGTGATCTTAAGGAACCATTGATTAAGCTTCCTCTTCTGAACGAGGGAGTCACACCTCCAGCAGCGCCCCCCCTCAACCTGCTCATTTGCCAGAACCGTCTTACAGCTCGGACACCAGTTAACAGGCGCTTCCTTCTTATAGGCCAAACCGTTCTTAAAGAAAAGAAGAAATAACCACTGAGTCCACTTGTAGTAATCCGGCGAGCACGTAGCCACCTCTCTATCCCAATCGTAGCTCGCTCCCATCTCCTTAAGCTGCTTCCTCATGTGATTTATGTTTCTCCACGTCCAATCACTGGGATGAACTCCCGATTTCAAAGCTGCGTTTTCAGCGGGAAGTCCAAAGGCATCCCATCCCATCGGATGAAGAACGTTATATCCCCTCATCCTGAGAAAGCGAGCGACCACATCACCTATAGCGTAATTCCTCAGGTGCCCCATGTGAAGAGCACCAGAGGGATAAGGAAACATCTCCAGCACATAAAATTTCTCTCTTGACGGATCCTTGTCACACTTGAAGATCTTGTTTTCTTCCCAATATCTCTGCCATTTAGCCTCTATAGCTCTAAAGTCATAGCCCTCCATAGTTTAAATCTCCCTCCCCTAACTTATAGTCCAGCCAAGACTATTTTATCACAAGGAAAGCGCCTTAAATTAATTATATCGCTAAAGAGCTCTCCCATAAACCCCTATTGACGTAGCCTTCTCTATTAAAACTGTAATCCACCTTTTTCCTCTTCCAACCCCTTCCGGTATGAAGACCTCAACATATTGAGGAAGAAGAGCGCTACCATCCTCTAATAGAACGGCATTGAAGCGCTTCCCAACCAAACCCTCATTAAAACGAAGTGCGCTCTTTAAAGCCTCCTTCCTTAAAAGCTCAAGCCTCTCATCAAGGACCTCCTCAGGGAGAGGAGGCATACGCGAAGCATCGGTAAACGGCCGAGGGGAATACCTAAATATATGAACTCTTCCAAAGTTGGCCCTCCTAACCACCTCAATAGTGCCTGAGAAGTCCTCATCGGTCTCAGTAGGAAAGCCAACCATTATATCGGTCGTTACGTTGAAATGCTCCCTAAGGCGCTTAAGTTTATAAACGAGATTAAGGTACCCCTCAACCGTATAGGGTCTTCTCATCAACCGAAGGACCCTATCACTCCCACTCTGAAGGGGAAGATGAAGATGGGGAGCGAGATTATCAAACCTATCGTAAAGCTCTAAAAAGCTATCATCTATATCGAAGGGCTCAACTGACCCGAGTCTAAGTAACCGCAAGCCATCGAGCCTAAGCAAGACTTCAACAAGCTCCCTTAAGCTACTGCCTATATCCCTGCCATAGCTACCAAGATGAACGCCAACTAAGGTCACTTCATCATAGCCTAAGGATATGAGTCTTCTAACCTCCGAAACCACATCGTTAAGTGGGCGAGAAAGCCCCTTACCCCTCAAGCGTCTTATAAGACAGTAGCTACAGTTGGCGTCGCAGCCGTCCTGCACTTTAACGAAGGGCCTCGAATGATAGGAAAGCCCCTCCTCCATAAAAAAGAAAGCATTCAAACCCTCACCTAAAACCCTATGCTTATCCCTATTCCCATAGGCCTGGTCAACTCCAAGCTCAAAGATCCTTTCCCCTACAAGTTCAACATAACAACCGATAGCTATAAGCCTAGCCCTTGGATTGGCCCTTCTTAGCCTCCTTATGTGCTGCCTGCTCTTACGCTCAGCTTCCTTAGTCACAGCACAGGTATTTATAACTATGATATCTGCCTCCTGAGGAGACTCCACTATCTCAGCACCCCTACTCCTATAAAGGGAGGCTATACCCTCTATCTCCGATTGGTTAACCCTACAACCTAAGTAAGATAGGTAAACCTTCATGAGCTATTATCCCCAAAGCGTAAGAAGAGCACTTAAGACCATGATTGAAGCAGTTTCGCTCTTAAGTATATAAGGCCCAAGTGTGACCGTTTTAATGCCAGAGGAAGTCAACATCTCAACCTCCTCTGGGGAAAACCCCCCTTCTGGACCTATAAATATCGCAACGCGATCGCTTCTGCCCTTTAATAGAACATCCCTCAAAGGGACAGGTTCTCCCCTCAAGCAGGGAGCTATCCTCAGGGCATTCATCTCACCAGAGAGCTTAATAGCATCAGCGAAGCCTATAGGTTCCCTAACCTCCATAACGTCCGGTCTACCACACTGCTTAGAGGCCTCTTTTGCTATCTTAACCCACCTCTTAAGCTTCTCCTCCCCAACCTCGTTAAGAACCGTATATCTCGTAAACATAGGATAAAAGGCCTTACACCCCAGCTCGGCGGCCTTCTGCACTAGCCAATCTATACGCCTACCCTTGGTGATCCCCTGAAATAAAAAAACATCAAAGGGTAGTTTCTCCACCGTCTTCCTCTCCAATAAGGAAACCCTAACCACATCCCCCGCGAGGCTTTCTATCCTACCTATCCATATCCCCTCCGAGGTCAAAAGCTCAATCTCATCTCCCTTCCCAAGCCTGAGAACAACGGAAAGATGATAGGCCTCCTCACCTTTAACTATAGCAAAGCCTTCTTCAATTTCAGCGAAGAATCGACGCCGCTCCAATCCAACCTTCCTCCTCCAAAAGGCTTTTAACCTCAAAAGAGTGACTTTCAAGGAGTTTCAAGAAGGCTTCCCTTTCCGACAAAGATACTCCTGAAGCTATGAAAACACCTCCCTTAACCATATGAGACGCTATCTCATAAAGGAATGACTCAAATAGAGGAAGAAGAAGGTTAGCAACAACAAGGTTAAACTTGACCTCCTCCTTGAAAGGGCTAAGAAGATCCCCTCCCAGAAGGTAAACCCCATCTACCACTCCATTTCGGGAAAGGTTCTCCTTGGCTTCCTTCAAGGCTATCGGATCATTGTCTATCGCAAAGAGGGGCTTAATGCCCTTTCTCCACAAAGCTATGGCTAATATACCACTTCCCGTCCCAAGGTCTATGGAGAGCCCCTTGACCTCGCTTACCTCACTATCTATCAGCTTGAGGGCTATCCTCGTCGATGGATGATAACCAGTTCCAAAAGCCATCCCAGGCTTAACCACTATCGGAATCAAGGTTGAAGGGACAACGACAAAGCGCCCCGCCCGCACCGGTTCATACCCCTCCTCTACCTTAAGAGCCCAATTCTCGTCATCCTCCTCACCTAAGAGAAGTTCATACACCCCCTTAAGCTTGGATAGGATTTCCTCCCTCTCTCTTATGCTACTAAAGTAAACTCTAAAGTGGGCCCTCCCTTTACCGGGAAGGCCCACTGCCTTAAGCTCCAAAAGAGCTAATCTTTCTAAAAGCTCTACCTCATCATCACCGTAGATATCCAGATAATACCACTTCATGTTCCAAAGCTCTTCTTAAACTTTTGGAAGAAGCTTAGGCTCTCCCCTAAGTTTATCCCACTCTCTTTGGCGAACTCTCTAAGAAGGTCCCTCTGCCTTTCGGTTAGCTTCGATGGGATCTCCATACCTACCTCAACGAACATGTGCCCTCTTCCTTTACCATCCAGGCTCGGCATCCCCCGCTTAGATATCTTGAAAACCTCGCCCACTTGGGTTCCAGGAGGTATCTTAAGCTCGGCTTTCTCTCCATCTATAGTTGGAACCTCAACGATGGTCCCAAGCGCAAGCTCAGGGAAGGAAAGCTTCAGCTTATAATATAAGTCCCTCCCCCTTCTCTCGAACAATGGGTGAGGTTTAACGTTTACAACCAGAAAGAGGTCTCCCGGAGGACCTCCCCTCTCTCCGAGCTCCCCTTCGCCCGGGATCCTGAGCCTCACGCCGCTTTCCACACCCCTAGGGATGGTAACTACTATCTTCCTCCACTCCCTAACCCTTCCGCTACCATTGCACGTCGGGCAAGGCCTATCTATAATCGTTCCCTTACCACCACAATGATGACAAGTCCTAACGCTTATGAACTCACCGAATATGCTGGAGCGCCTATCTTCCACCCTACCAGTCCCATGACAATAAGGGCAGGTTCGAGGAGAGCTCCCAGGCGCAGATCCCAATCCCCCACAGGTTGAGCAAATCTTCCAGCGGGGAACGCTGATCTCCTTCTCCCCTCCTCTAAAGGCTTCCTCAAGCGTTACCTCAAGGGGCATCTCAAGATCTGCCCCTTTCTGAGGCCCTATATCTCCACTCCTTCTCCTAAAGCCTCCCCCAAAGAACCTCTCGAAAATATCCTCGAAGGGGTCAAAACCAAAGTCAAAGCCTCTACCGAAATCGAAATCAAAGCCACCCCCTGGAGGCGGGCCAAAGTCCCCATCTAACCTTCCATATTTGTCATATTTGGCCCTTTTCTCAGGATCGCTTAAGACCTCATAGGCCTCATTTATCTCCTTAAACTTCTTCTCCGCCTCCGGGTTATCTTTATTTAGATCAGGGTGATACTGTCTAACCAGCTTTCTATAGGCCTTCTTTATCTCTTCCTGAGAGGCATTCCTCGGAACACCAAGTATCTCATAATAGTCCTTCATTATTGACTACCACCGCTCGCCTCCCTAAAATGGGCATCCATAGTGCTCCCTCCAGCTTGTCCTCCAGCTCCCTGTCCTCCTTGAGCCTGAGCACCGCTTGAGTATAGCCTTGAGGTAACCCTGTGAAGCTTAGTCGTAAGCTCCTCCATGGCCTTCTTTATAGCATCTATATCGTTACCACCCATCTTAGAGCGCAGCTCCTCTATAGCCTTGTTAAGCTCCTCCTTCTCCGTGCTCGTGATCTTATCCTGAAAGTCACGAATGGTCCTTTCGGTGGAATAGATCAAACTATCAGCCTGGTTGCGAGCCTCCGCAAGCTCCTTCTTCTTCCTATCCTCCTCGGCGTAAAGTTCGGCCTCTTTCCTCATCCTCTCTATCTCAGCCTCAGATAAGCGAGTGGATTTAATAGTTATGGCCTGTTGCTTACCTGTAGCGAGATCCTTAGCGGAGACTTGAAGTATGCCGTTAACGTCGATGTTAAAGGTTACCTCGATCTGCGGAACACCCCTGGGCGCAGGAGGTATACCGCTTAAGATAAACCTACCTAAGGAGACGTTATCGGCAGCCATTGGGCGCTCTCCCTGAAGGACGTGTATCTCAACCGAAGTCTGATTATCCGCCGCGGTAGTGAATATCTGACTCTTAGAGACAGGTATAGGAGTATTCCTCTCTATTATCTTGGTGAAAACACCACCCAAGGTCTCTATCCCAAGGGAGAGAGGCGTAACGTCTACCAAAACGACATCCCTAACCTCACCCGCGAGGATCGCAGCCTGAATAGCAGCACCTATAGCAACGCACTCATCGGGGTTAATCTCCTTAGAAGGTTCCTTGCCCAGAAGCTCCTTAACCTTCCTCTGAACCATGGGCATCCTCGTAGATCCGCCTACAAGAAGGACCTTATGTATATCTGAAGGAGAAAGCTTCGCATCCTCTAAAGCTCTAAGGGTAGGTCCAACGAGTCTCTCCACAAGGTCATGGGTCATCTCCTCAAACTTGGCGCGAGTTAGGGTCCTTTCAAGATGCTTAGGTCCGGTATGATCAGCCGCGATAAAGGGTAGGCTTATTATGGTTTCAACCATCGTGGAAAGCTCTATCTTGGCTTTTTCAGCAGCTTCCTTCAACCTCTGCATTGCCATTCTGTCGTTCCTTAGGTCTATCCCCGTTTCCTTCCTAAACTCCTCCACTAACCAATCGATGATCCTCTGATCCCAGTCATCTCCCCCAAGATGATTATCACCACAGGTAGCCCTAACCTCAAAAACCCCTTCCCCAACCTCAAGTATGGATACATCGAAGGTACCGCCACCGAGGTCAAAGACAAGTATAGTCTGCTCACCCTCTTTGTCAAGACCGTAGGCCAAAGCGGACGCCGTAGGCTCGTTGATTATCCTGAGAACTTCAAGCCCAGCTATGGTTCCCGCATCCTTGGTAGCCTGCCTCTGGGCATCGGTAAAGTAAGCCGGCACCGTTATCACAGCCTTCCTTATCGGAACCCCAAGATAAGCCTCCGCATCCTGCTTGAGCTTTTGTAAGATCATAGCTGAGATCTCCTGAGGCGTGTAGGCTTTACCATCTATAACCACCTTGTAGTCTGTCCCCATCTTCCGCTTTATGGAAACTATGGTTCTCTCAGGATTAACTATAGCCTGCCTCTTGGCAAGCTGTCCCACCAGTCGCTGCCCATCCTTGGTAAAGGCAACGACTGAGGGGGTTAACCTGCTTCCCTCCGCATTGGGAATAACTATGGGCTGACCACCTTCAACCACAGCTATAACGGAGTTAGTAGTTCCAAGATCGATTCCAACCACCTTCTCCTTGTTCACCATCCCCATCACCCCTTCTTACCAACCTTCACGAGGGCGGGTCTTATAACCCTACCCCCTAAGATATATCCCTTTCTAATCTCAAAAAGAACCTTTCCGTCATCCTTATCATCGTTTACATTCACAACCTCCACCGCTTCATGAACGGCAGGATCAAAATCGCTCCCGACGGTAGGGATGACCTCTAACCCCTCCTTAGACAAAGCGCTTAAAAGCTGCCTCAGTATCATCCTTATACCGTTGACGATGCTCTCAGCATCGCTCGAGTTAGAAGAAGCCTGAATTGCATGCTCCAAATTATCAAGGACAGGGATTATCTCCTTTATAACCCTCTCAGAAGCCATAGCGCGCTCCATTTCCTTATCTCTCTCAATACGCTTTCTAAAGTTATTAAAATCTATCTGCATTTTCGCGAGCATACCTCTATAGTTATCCACAAGTTCCCTCAAATTCGCCTTCTCAGACTCCAACTCCCTAACCCTCTCCAAGAGCTTTTTATACTCCCTCTTAGTAGGCTTTCTACGAACATGCCTCATATCTCGTCAAGATCCCCCCTCAACTGACTCAAGAAATTTAGTCATGGCCTTCATAAGGGATATAACCCTCTTATAGTCCATGCGCGTTGGGCCAACTATGCCCAATATGCCCATTATCTTTCCACCAAGGCTATAGCTCGCCGTAACTAGACTGCACTCCTTCATCCTGTCTATCGGATTTTCCTCGCCTATTATAACCTTAAGATTCTCGCCGCGAGATAGCTCAGCAAGCATCTTAGCCATGAAATCCTCTTCTTCAAGCACCTCAAGCACTATCCTAATCTTTTCCACATCCTTGAACTCGGGAAGCTTAAGTATATTCGTCACACCCTCAAGGTATACCTTGCTATTGAACCTCTCCCTCACCTCAGCTAAGGCCTGTATAGCCTCTACGCAAACTCCCTTGTACTCTTCGAGCTTCTTGATGAGCTCCCTAATAAACCCCTCATCTAAGCTACCTAGGCTCTTCCCGCTTAGCTTTTCATTTATATACCTACCAAGCTCCTCTATCTCCTCCTCATCCATATCCTCCTTCAAGGTTATCAACTTATGGTGAACCCAGCCCCCTTCTGTAACTATTATCATCAAGGCATGCATCAGATCTAAGCGAAAGAGCTCAATCTTCTTTATAACGCTCTCCCTTGACCTTAAGGCCACAATTATGCTTATGTAGTCGGTCGTTCTGGAGATGAGCTTTCCTATCCTTCTTAAAAGCGATTCTATCTCTTCCTTAGCCTCATTCAAAAGCTCCCTAAATAGATAATCATCGAAGGTAAGCTTCTCTTCTCCGCTAAGGATAGCGTTAACGTAATATCTATAGGCCTTGTTGGTGGGAACCCTACCGGCAGACGTATGCGGTTGATAGAAGTACCCCATCTCCTCTAGATCTGCCATCTCATTACGAATAGTAGCAGGACTCAGGGATGGAAGATACTTCTTGGAAATCGTCCTCGAGCCAACCGGCTCCGCGCTCTCTATATAATCCTTAACAACAGCAAGGAGAATTTTCTTCTGCCTTTCAGTTAACACCATCTCACCCCCCTATTAGCACTCTAAAAGCTAGAGTGCTAATAGCACATTAAAAATTATCACGAAAGTCAAATTTTGTCAAGCTCATGAAGAAGAAGCCATCTCTTAAGCTCTATGCCTGACGCGAATCCTCCTAAGCTCCCATCCCCTTTTACAACTCTATGACAGGGAATAAAAAGTAGGTGTCTGTTCATCCTCATGGCTACCCCAACAGCCCTCGGAGACGTCTCAACCTTACGGGCGAGTTCCCCGTAAGATACCGTTTGCCCAGGAGAAACGCTTAGGAGAACTGAGTAGATGGCTAAGAAGTGATAAGGTACTCCCGTCAGGTCAAGAGGGTAGGATAAGCTCATATTCTTTCTCGAAAAGTAACTATCAAGAACCTTCTTAAGCCCGATATCCTCCAAAGGTGAGCCCAAAGGGGTAGAGGAAAAGCGAGAGGAAAACAACCCCCTTTCCGAAAGCTCGAGGAGAAGATAACCTAAGGGAAAGGGGTAATATAGAAGCTTAAGTCTCCTCCTCAGGCTTCATCACCTCTTCAAGCGTCCTGAGGCCAAAGACCTTTATGGCAACTATTCCTCCCAAGACTATGGGAATGTAATCGGTGAAAAATCTCCACAAAACGGCTGCAACACCGGTAATGTGAGCAGGCATAATATAGGTAAATAGGATAGCAGCACCGCCTTCAGCGACGCCGCTCCCCCCAGGTGTAGGAACGAAGTAAAGTATGAATAAGAACACCGCTTGTATCATAAGCACCATACCCAGGTTGAAGCTGAGCCTCAACCCCCACATGATGGAGGGAAGAGCAAAGAAATGGGCTAAAATCTGAAAGAAGCTATATAAGATAGCCAAGGCTAGTCTCTTCCTCTCCCTGCCAACCAAAACCCTGAAGTTATCGTTATAAAGGTCTATTTCCTTATTGATACGCCTTAAAACGTATAAGGGACCCCTCCTTTTAAAGAGCCCCAGCCTATGAAGGAAGAGAACAACCCACGCCACGATCTTTCTTATCAGATCGATCCTCTTCAAGCTTATGAATATAAGTATGGAAACTCCAACGAGAAAGGTAGTGACGTATATCATCATTCCCCTTAAAAGAGCGTTTTCCATCAACTCAGGATGCGTAAAAACTATTATCGGACCGGCAAAACTAAGTATTATCAAAGTTATGAGGGTTCTTATTAGAGTAACCGCAAAGCCCACGCCTATCGGAACCCCCTTACGATAGAGAACGTATATCTGAAAAGGACCTCCACCGCTCTGCAATGGAGTAACCGCACAACCGAAGTAGTTTACCCAAACTAAAGCTAACCCCTCCCTAAAGTTTATATCCCAACCAGCAGAGCGAAGAAGCTCTCTAAACCTCAAGAACTCGAAGGTCCAGGAGGCAAATATGCATAAGAAGGCTATCATGAGCGAAGCTCGCCTCATTCTCATAAGAGCGCCTAACGTTTCCTTACTGAAGGTGAAAAAAAGCACAAGAAAGGCAGCCACCAAAGTTATAAGGAGAAAGATCAGGATACCCCTCTTGAAGGAAGTTCCTCTCATGAGAACTATTATATCACATCACTGAGAATATATGAAGCAAAGTAATCCCCCCAGATCAAGCTTTCATTCACTCCCTTTCTCAGGTGATAGTGATAGCATCCACCCTTTAAAAGCCCCTCCCATCCCTCATCTTCGCTAAGATAATTAAACTTCAGGGAACTCCTTAACCTCTCCCTCCAGCGAGAGAACTCCCCGTCAAAGGAAGAGAGAACCTTCAAGAATATGGCCCCACTGGAGGTATCCTTGACCCCTCTTGGATCGCTGAAGTCCCATGGGGGAACGCCATCCTCCCCGACCATCCTCATGGCAAACCGTAAAACCTTCTCACAGGAAAGCTTAAAGATCTCAGCTTTAGTAACCTCGTAGGCCCTAAGGAAACCAAGAGAAGCCCAGGCCGCGCCCCTCGACCAACAGCTTGATGGACTGAGCCCCTGACCCGAAAGTGGACCATCCCTCATCGAGAGTATATGAACGGTAGAACCATCTCCTCTCAAGAGGAGCCTAATAGAGCTTAGGACGTGCCTTTCGGCTATCTCACCTAAGTGAGATCTACCGAGCTCATGAGAAACCCACCAAAGAAACTCCAGGGAAGCAAGCGTATCTATCGCTATCTTATCGTTATGGGGGTAATCCATGGGGATGAAGCCTAAGCTCTCGTCAAAAAGTGAAGCCATCCTCTCAGCCTCATAGACTATTCTTCTCTTAAGCCTAGGGGCATCAGTCTCCATATAAGCTGGAACGAAGGCATGATAGAACAAAAACCCCAAGTTATGGTTAAGCGGATAGCTTCTCTCCTCGAGGGACTTAAGGAACTTTAACCCCTCGATCCTGATACCGAGCCTAAATAGAAGGCCAATGAAAAACCCCAAATCCCAAAAATCCTGATGATCTAAGGGCTTAACCCACCATCTCCCATTTACGGTATAGCTCGGAAAGCCCAGCTTAAGCCTTCCGCTACTAATCAACCTCATAACCTTTTCAACGAACAGCGTGGATCACCTCTTCCACCTATTAACGAGCTTTAGTACCCTATCCACGACGAAGTAAAACTCCTCATCGCTCATCTCAGGGTAAAGGGGAAGAGTAAGCTCGCTTTCAGAGACCCTTTCCGTGGTGGGCAAGGAACCTTCGCCCACGCCGAGCTTAACGCGATAGTAAGGATGAAGGTGAACGGGAGGAGAGTAATGGATGCTTACTCCTACCCCCTCCTCCTCAAGGGCGATGGCGAACTCGTCTCGGGAGCACTTCAAAGCATCGAGATTAAGCCTTAAAGGGTATATATAATAGGAAGAGTAAACATAGCCTCTGGGCTCCGGTCTAATTAACGCCTCGTTGTCCTTAAAAAGTTCGTTATATAGCTTGAACCATCTCTCCCTTTTAGCATGAAGATCCTTAGCCTTAGAAAGTTGAGCCAAACCTATTGCAGCCTGAATATCCGTGAAGTTATACTTATATCCCAGCTCAACCGCTGAATACATCCACCTGCGCTCCTTGATCGGATAAACGACACCATGGTGAGAAAGAAGCCTTATCTTATCTATTATATCCTCGCCTCCACAGACCAACCCCCCCTCACCCGTGGTTATGGGCTTATTGGGATAGAAGCTGAAAACCGTGATACTACTGAAGCCTTTGCCTCCTATCATCTTACCCTTGTAAGATGCCCCGAAGGCATGAGCCGCATCCTCAACTATGTAAATACCATGGGAAGAGGCTATCTCCTCAAGCTCATCCATCTCACAAGGATGACCAGCAAAGTGAACCGGAAGGATAACCTTCGTCTTGGGCGATATTTTACTTAAAACATCACTGGGCGAGATGTTCATGGTAACGGGGTCTATATCAGCGAATACGGGCCTTGCCCCAACGTAAAGTATGGCTTGAACTGTCGCAACATGCGTTAAAGCCGTGGTTATAACCTCGTCCCCCTCTCCTACCCCCAAGGCTAAGAGTGAAAGGTGAAGGCCAGCGGTAGCCGAGGACAAAGCAATGCATCCGTTAGCTCCCAAGAACTCCTTACATCTAGCCTCAAACTCCTCGGTTAAGCTTCCCCTCGTAAGCCAGCCGCTCTTAAGAACCTCCGACACCCTACTTATCTCTTCCTCACCTATGGATGGCTTAAAGAAGGGAACGGACCTCACTCCAGATCCTCCCAACGTATATCCTCTCCCTTCGCAATATTCCTCCTTGCTTTTCTACCGATAACCTTAAAGAGATCCTCCGCTCCTATCGCCCCCCTAGGCCTAAGCAGGGAAAGCATACCTCTCTCTATAACAACCCCTTTGGGGATATCGACCTTAGCCTTTACCCCCCTCCTTCCTCTCAATTTGAAGCTTGACTCACACGGCATCGGCTCTTTTCTACCACTGCCAAGCATCTTTTCTATCTTTCTTATCCTCCTAACCATCTCGGCTAACTCCTCTGGCGTCAGGGAGTGAGCATGATCAGGTCCAGGAAGGTTTTTATCCAAGGTAAAATGCTTCTCTATGGCGACAGCGCCAATGGATACAGCAGCTAAAGCAGCCTCTATACCCAACGTGTGATCAGAAAAGCCCACCGGAACATAAAAGTGGTTCCAAAGATCCTTAATGGCATTCAGATTAACCTCTTCCTCGGGAACCGGATAGCATGACACACAGTGAAGAAGTATTATCCTATCGTTCTCCTCACCGTGGATACACTCCAAGGCTAAGGATATCTCCTGTAAAGTTGCCCCCCCAGTGGAAAGAAATACAGGCTTCCACTTCCTCGCCACATGGCTTATGAGTTCATAGTTCGTGAGATCACCGGATGCTATCTTGTACGCAGAAACTCCTATGCCTTCTAATATCTCCACTGCCCTAAGGTCAAAGGGGGTTGCCATGAAGATTATCCCTTCCTTTTCAGCCAATGAGGCTAGCTCCCCCCAGCATTCATCAGGAAGCTCAAGCCCTTTAAAGAACTCAAACTCTGGAGCTCTCCTTTCCACGAGATCCTCGGCATGAAATATCTGGAACTTAACCGCATCAGCTCCGCTTAAGGCTGCTTGCCTTATGAGCTCCTTGGCCAGCTCTAAGCTACCGTTATGATTTATCCCCGCTTCAGCTATTATGAAGCAGGGGAAACCCTCCCCAACAAGCTTCTTTCCAACCTTAACCATTACCCTCCCCACCCTTCATCTACATCAAACTTATCCCTCTGGGGTAAGTCGCGGTTCAGCAAAAACAAGTTTGGATCGTTTCTAAAAAGCTCCTTTAAATCCTCCAATCCCCAAAAACTCTTGTCCCCTATCCTCTTACATATCCTCCTTAAAAGCTCAAGGTCCTCAGGATAATCCACAGTTAAGCGAAGCTCCTTCAACCCTTCCTCCGCTTTAATATAAACAACCTTGAACCTATCAGGATTCTCGTTGATGTAAGGAGTAACGTGTTCCCTTTGATAGGGGGCCTTCGCCTCAAGGTATGCCTCTTTAAGAGCTCTAAAGGATACCACCTCACAGGCCATACCGATCGGCAATCCTACAATGCCCACGTAATCAGCCTTGCTTAAGACGGCAATTAAAACGGCCTCATCCATATAACCTATATCGGTTAAGGGGTTATCAGCCGTGATCCTAACCACGAAATCAGCCCCATACAAGGAAGAGGCCTTATAGATTCTGTCGAGAACGTCAAGATGATGTCCTCTGAAGACCTGATAGCCGTTATCCCTAAGCAGATCGACTATTGGATCATCCTCAGGTAGGGTTGATGTGGCAACGAGAAACTTATCTACCCTCCTTGAAAATTTAAGCCTCTCAAGCAAGAATAAAAGAAGAGGCTTACCGTTTAACTTGGCTAAAACCTTTCCGGGCAAGCGCTTAGACCCCATTCTCGCCTGAATAACGCCTAATATCCTCACCTCTTCTCCCCCCTCGCTGGCGACTTAAAAAAGACTGGCTCATTATAGCAGCTCATGTAAATCTCCTCGAAGTCGTAAAAGGGTGTTAACTTCTCCCCCTTCGCTAAGGATAAACTCCACCTAACGAAGTCTGCTCCTGAAGCGAGGGTAAGCGCTATACCACCTGAAAACCTCGGGTTTACCTCCGTAAAGAATAGACCCCTATCTCCCCATATACATTGAATATTGATGGGGCCGAGGGGCTTTAAAAGACCGCAGATAAGCTTCCCCCAATGGATGAGCTCACCGGATTTAACCGTTCTCCCTCTTATTGAAACCCCATCACTCACCAAAATCCTCTCCCTTGGAACTACTGATATTACCTCCCCGTCAACGTCCACGAAGGCATCTATGGTGTACTCTTTGCCCTCTATGTACTCCTGAACGAGGTAATCCTCACTTATATTTTCGGGAATGAGTTCACCCTCGTTAAGGCAAAAACTTCCTCTTCCTCCCCTTCCAAACCTCTTCTTAAATATCGCATTAAAGGGTAGAGGCCTCCCTCTTTCAAGATCCTTCAGCAGGAAGGTCTTGGGAGTAGGAATACCATTATCCTTAAAGAAGGCATAAGCTTTCCACTTATCGTTACAGGTTGAAACCACAACAGGGGAAGAGACCAAGGGGAAAGCTCCTTCTCTCAAAAGCTCTTCCCTCAGCGAAGCTATAACCGATAAGTCGTCATCCGTCGTGGGAACAATTAAATCTATTCCTTCCCTTCTTATAACTTCGAGGATGAAGGGTATGAAATCCGGGCTTAAGGTTAAAGGGGCTCTGTAAAAGAAGTCAGCAACGTAGATGGCTGGCGAAAGGGGGTCTATGTCGGTAACGTAAACCAGAGCTTCCCTTTTAAAGCTTCTGACCAACACCACCTTTCTTGAGGCTGAAGTGATGAGAACCTTCACCATTTATCACCCACTCAGCGACGTCCGAGAGATCCCGCGCTACATAAACTGGTTTAAGCGCTTCCACCTTATCCCTCATATACTCGTAAAATCCCAACCCAAAACCAGTTAATACGAAAACCCCCGGACACCCAACCCGGTTCGCAAGCTCAAGGTCTATGAGCTGATCCCCAACTATGAAGGAGCCCTCCAAGTCTATGTCAAGCTCCCTAACCGCACGCTCAATCATGCCTACGTTAGGCTTCTTAAGCTCCGACTCACTTACGAAGGGGCAATAGTAAAGAGCATCTATGGTTGCCCCATCCTTCCAAAGAAGCTCAAGCATCCTCAAGTTAATTAAGTGCAATATGTCGTGCGTATAGTAGCCTCGCTCGATCCCTCCCTGATTAGTTATGACAACTATCTTCCACCCCGCTTCCCTAAGGAGCCTTAAGCCCCGGGAGGCACCCGGAAGGAGACGCACGCGCTCAGGATGATTGATATAACCCATATTGTCGAGAATGGTACCATCCCTATCCACAAAGGCAGCCTTAACCATGATCAGTGTTTAGCTTGTTGAGCTAAGGACAAAAGGTATCTCGCCACTGCCTCCCAGCTATCTATGGCTGGGGCTATCTCATAGGCCAAAAGGTCTGAGAGTCTCACGAAATCCCTATCCTCCAAGGCCTTAGATAGATCGCCCATCTTAGCTATAACCTTGTCCCTCTCTCCTCTGAAGTCCAAATCCCCCAAGGTCTCCCACTCAACGCCAAGAAGGATAGCGGTATACTCTAAGACCTTTATAAGCCAGCCGATTCCCTCCACCGCCTTGGGAAGAAGGGCCAAGGCCCTCTTAAACTCCCCAATCCTGAAAAGAGAGGCGATATCCTTAAGCCCGCTGGCTAGCTTGGGAAGATAAATCTGAAGGTCCCTCAAGGATTCTAAAACGAGCTCAGATACGCTCTTACTAAAAAAGGATATCTCCTTAACCTTAGAGGAATCGATCTCCTCGATCCTCCTATCTCCCAAGGGCCTGCCATCGATCTCTATCCTGCTGATCACTTTGCCGCCCTTCCTTAGATCCTCCTCGACCTTGGAGAGGATCTCCCTTACATCCATATCCTCAAGGTCTATTCTCTCCTCCTCATCGACGAAAACCCTCAAGCTAACCTTCCCCCTTTAATCTATTTTGAGCCGGTCAAGACTGCCAAATAGGACGCAAGCCAGTTGCTCTGGGTCTGAAGCTTGCTTAGGGCCTCCTCAAGCAGACTAAACCTCTGCCATAAGAAGCTCTCCTTCTCAGCCAGCCTCGCTTCCATCTCCACTTTCTCCTTTTCAAGAAGGTTAAGCTGCCTATCTATGGTTCCACCCGTCCCAGCTACTGAAAGTATTATTCCTCCCCATCTCGTGTAGTTATAAAGTATCTCCTTTAATCGCGAGGCTATGCCCCAGTAATCCTTATTTTGAGCATCACCCACATAGCTTGCGCTCACGTTAGAGCCTGGCAAAGGAGCGTTCCCAAGGATAACCTTACCTGTAGCGTAATCGATGTTCATCTCCCCAACGCTAGGAAGACCGACAACAAGAGAATAAGGGCTCCCATTAACCTTAACCTGAGGAGACTGCTCCATTGAAATCGGAGCACTCGGTAGATAGTAAACAGTTCGACGCAAAGCAGAATATCGCTGCGCCAGCTCTGACGTGCTTAGGACAGAATCGTATATAGCTACCTCATCTATTATACCATTAAAGGGATTTTTCTCAGAATAGTTATTTGCAGAACCTATATTTAGACTATGAGAGTTAGTGCTTGGGGAACCGCTTCCATCACCCACAACCCAGCTACCCGAGACAGAGCTATTATTAACCCTAAAGGCTATCGAATCACCTCTGCCGAAGGTGAAGCTCACCGCCACATGAAACCAGCTCCCAGAGACAATTGAAGCGAAGGCAGTTCTATAGACGTGCTCAAGGCCACCTGTGTCAACGTAGAAGAACTCAAGCTCACTATCCCTAAGCCTTAAACCGTAGTTCGTCTCTCCATCGCTTCCCTTAACGAGTATGGTTTGAAGCCCTCCTATGTTGGCTGGCTTTATCCAAGCTTCAAGGGTTATGGAGTCGCTCAAGTTAAGCAAGGGATTAGACGCTATACTGACGTAATCTGAGACGCCATTAAAAGACAGGGCATAGTTTCCGTCCACAAGGACCCTATTAGCCCCCACCAATTGAGCCGTTATCCCATTCCCCGAATGATCATAAGAAGTAGATCCTACTCTCTCATCGAAGTGCCATAAAGCTAAGGGTCTACCGACAATGTACTCCGTCAGGTTCTCTACGTTCATATTACGCCCCTGGGCGGCGAAAAACCTGTATACTTTAAGAGGATCTTCCCCCATTACGCTTCTAAACTTATCTTCGTCAAACTCAAGATGCCCCCTCTTAGCCTGCTCTATGGCCTCCGAGCCGAGGCTCCAAGATCCCGTTGAAAGCCCAACCTGATTAGCTATCTCCAACCCAGGTATCCCGGGGACCTTCCTTGTGATCTCATCCCTAAGCTTATAATAGAGGATGCGCAGGCTCGTTTCCTCCCTCAGTATTCCTTGCTTTTTTTCCTCATCCGTCTTAGGGTCAACGACAACCCTCTCCTTTAGATACTTATTCATAAGGTCCACGGCCTCATTGTACTTCTCCACGAAACTTTTTATCGCGCTAACAGCTTTATCCACATCATATTCCACGCTAAGGCGAGCGCTTCCCGTCCCCTTAAGATAAAGGGTTACCTCTGGAATCGCTCCACTAATTGTGTTACTCGATGATGTAATGAGCACACCGTTCACCTTAACCAAAGCATCTTGAGCCTCTTGAAGAAGGTTAGCCTTACCTTTAGAATCCGTAAGTATTCCCAGTGACTCCAAAACCTCGCTGGAATCTGTCCCCCCAGAAACATCGGCTGAATCAACCAGGGATATAGTAGCTGAACTTCCCGTTCCCCTGTTTTCCAATACCAACCTTCCACCGATGATATAGGCGATGACGTTGGTTTGACCTGAAACGGCGTTTATAGCATCCTTAACCTCGTTCAGGGAGTAAGAGTCGCTAACCGTTACCGCAACGTCATTCACGTAGAAGGTATAACTTCCCGACCCAGACCCTCCCCCTATAGGTGCACTTGGATCGGAAAAGTAGCTGCCGCTCAGCCTCTCACCATAGGCGAGCTTCTGAACCTCTATATCATAGCTTCCAGGCGAAGCGTAGTTGGTGGCCCTTCCAGTGACCACGCTCTCGTTGGTGGATTTAACCGTTCGGGAGGTGAAGGTGACAGAAAAGTTGAGATTGGTAACCGCATTATATAGCGACAGCAACGACCTATTAACCTCAAGGAGGGCCTCCTTCTTCCACTTAAGGAGGTTTATCCTCTCCTCAAGCCTCTTTAGAGGCTCCTTTTCAACCTCCATCAGCTTCTCAACTATGGAGGATGTATCTAAGCCTGAGATCAATCCCCCAAACTGAATGGGAGTTGTACTCGCCATCTTCCCCTCACCTCCCTTTCTATTATCGGCAAGCTAAAGATGAAGCTAAACTCTCTCATCGAAGAGCAACCCCAGAAACTCCATCATCTTGGCATAAATATCAAGTATCCTCTCAGGAGGTATTTCCCTTATAACCTTGTCGTTCTTAACGTCTACAACCCTAACGATCAGGGATTTTGTCTCCTCATGAATCTTAAATCGAAGCTGGATATCGAAAAGATCAAAGGCCCTATTAAGCTTGTCTAATATGCCTTTAAGCCTCTCCTTGTCCATCTCCCCTTGAGCTACCTTCTTTTGATCTTCCTGAATCTCCTTAAGCGGCTCTTGAAGACCTCTCTCTTGCCTGGCTTCCCTCTTAACCACCGCTTCAAGCGACATAGTCTCCCTACCCAATCCCTCCGGCCCCTCAACCCTCATATCTCAGGACACCTCCAGATCAAAAAGACAAAGGGAGAGGCGCTCCCTCATGAAAGCGCCTCTCCCCTCCACCAGTCCACCTAAAAACTTATCTTAAAAGCTGAAGAACGGTCTGAGGAAGGGTGTTAGCCTGAGCGAGCATCGCAGTGCCAGACTGAAGGAGTATCTGAAGCTTGGTGAACTGCATCATCTCCTGAGCCATATCCACATCTCTTATTCTCGACTCAGCGGCTTGCGTGTTCTCTTGAGCTACCCTGAGGTTTCTTATGGTGTGCTCAAGGCGATTCTGGAAGGCACCAAGCTTAGCGCGCTGATCAGAAACCTTGTTTATCGCATCGGTGAGCCTGGTCAAGGCGAGCTCAGCCCCCTCATGGGTCGTGACGTCAAGCTCGGTTATCCCAAGGCCGTCGGTGCTAAGCGAATCTATATCTATCTTCATCGTCTCACCCTCGTTAGCCCCTATGTGAAGGAAGAGGCTTTTATCGGTGTTAACCCTTATCTCGGCAGCACTTCCCCAGAGGTAGACATTTACAGTCGTATCGCCTTCGGACGGATCCACATAAGAGAAGGTCTTAGCAGTAGCCCAAGGAGTATTCTCTCCGCGTATCTCAAAGCTTAAACCGATGGCCCTCCTTGTATAGTCGTAGTTCAAGGGGGTAAAGATCTTGTCGCCCACTTTCTGCTTATCCAGGTTGACCCTGTAACCCTGCCCTTCGACTATAAGTGCCTTATCGTGGAATATAGCTATGTGATTTCCAGCTTGATCCGTGGAGTAGAGCCTGACCTTAACATTAACCCCAGTTGTAGCGCGCGCACCGATCACCGTCGAGTCACGGATCCCGTTTCTGCTTGCATAATCGAATCCAATAGCAGAAAGAGCCTTAGAATCACTGGTCGTCACCTCTCCCGTGGTCATATCTAGCTTTTTATTGTCGGAAGAAACATCGGAGTAAAGTATTATCTTGTTGTTGGGATCGGGCGTGATCTGGTAAAGCCTTAAGCGAGCCCTGCCATCACTACCCACACCGGTGGTAACTACCTCAGCTTTAACGCCGGTTATCTCAGAATAGGAGTTGATCCTGTTTGCAACTTCAAGGAGATTTTGAAAGAACAGATTTATACTCTCATCCCTAAAGGTTATCCAGGTTCCGTTTATCCTTATCCTATCAAGGTCCTCAAACATGTTGGTTATGTTACCCGTTTCTACAGTCTCGGCACCCTCTAGCCACCTTTCGTTGGAGTCTCCACCCCTTCTTATAAGGGTATAGCTACCGTCAAGCACATTGGTAGAGCCACCGAAGCCCAAGGCGCTAAGCAGAGTGGAATCCGTATACTGCAGGTTTATCCCCACGCCGGGATTTGCCTCGATCAACCTCAGTCTCCAGGCACTACTTGCACTTCCGATGCTAACCTGAACGGCCTCAGCGAAAACACCGGTCTCATTGGCTTTTTGATTTATCATATTAACCACGTCTTGAATGCTATCTGTGGTATCTATAACCCCTACCTTGACGTTGTTTATAAAGAGGGAGCCAGATATATTAAGCACGTCGGTACCCAAAGCCGCAGTTATTTTATTACCCTCGGCGCCCATCCTCATCCCGAAGCCTAAGTCCTTCAAGGTCTGGTCATCACCTGAAAGCTGAATCACGTTAGAGGTTCCAACGTCAAGCTGAACGAGTTCAAAGGTATAAACATAATAATTGCCATAGGGATTTGCAACTTTACGCGCTTCCACGTTCGTCTGGGATCTCACGGCGTTTATCTTATCTATGATGTACTGGAGCTTATCGGAGGCGGCGTTATACTCATCGGAGTCGAAGTGGACCGCAACGCCGTTTATGTATATATTACCAGTGTGAAGAACAGCGTTAGTTTCACCATAGTAGCTAAAGGCAGTTCCGCTCATAAGCCTGGCAACGTCAGCGGCCTGGTATATTGCTACCTGATACTTCCCAGCCTCGATCCTGCTATCGGCACTCATGTTGAACACCGCAGCATCTCCTCTGACCTTGTTCAAGCTATAGGAAAGCTCACCAGTAAGAAGCTTCTTGGTGTTAAACTGGGTAGTCTCAGCTATCCTATCGATCTCAGCTTTAAGCTGATCTATCTCCTTCTGTATTTGTTGACGATCGTAGGCCGTATAGGTATCGTTTGCAGCTTGGTTGGCAAGTTCTCTCATCCTCTGAAGTATAGCATGAACCTCATCCATCGCTCCCTCAGCCGTCTGGATCAGGGATATACCATCCTGAGCGTTCCTTACAGCCTGCGCCAGTCCGTTAATCTGGGTCCTCATCTTCTCAGAGATCGCTAACCCTGCAGCATCATCGGCAGCGCGGTTAATCCTCAAACCAGAGGAAAGCCGTTCAAGAGATTTAGACAAACCCGATTGCGTGATCGTCAGATTACGGTAGGCATTCAACGCGGGGATATTGTGATTAACTATCATAAACCTCACCCTCCTTGGTTAAGGTGTTTTAGCCTTAAGCTTCCATGCTTAAGGCCCGAGCCCTCCGTTGGCTCTAAAGCTTAAAAACCTCCTTAAGACTAAAATCTACCCTACAACTTCCTCCTAACTAAACCACCTCCTTCCACTTACGTATATCGGCACACCTTAAGCTGAACTTTAGCTCTCGACCAAAAATTTAAGATATAAATTTTCATAGGCCCTAACGGTTCGATCAAAGGAAAAATCCTTAAGAACTCTTTCACGAGCCTTAGAAGCAGTATAAAGCATCTCACTATAGTTTTCAATGGCGTATATCAGCGATCTAGCTATCTCACTACCGCTGATCTCACTTAAAGCTAAAGCATACTTTCCATCGCAAACTAAATCTTTTACACCCTCAACGTTAGACGAGATACAGGGAACTCCAAGCGCCATGGCCTCCATCAAGGCCAAACCCAGCCCCTCGCTCCTACTCGGAAATATAAAAACATCAGAGGCCTTAATCAGCGAGTGAGGGTCGCTCATCTGCCCCATAAATCTCACCCTGCCGAGGATATCCCGACAAAAGGATAACAATCCTTCAAAGTAAGGTTTCTCCCTAACGGGTCCTATTATAAAGAGATGAGCGTCATAGCCCTTTTCCAAAAGAAGCTTAAACCCCTCTATCAGCTCTAAATGCCCTTTCCTTTCAGAGATTCCTCCTAAAGTGGTTATCCAGAAGGAGCTCAATGAAACTTCGTATCTGCGGCTAAGCTCATCTCTTAAAGCCTCCTTGGAGGGGTAGCTATCTTCGATATAGAGCCCTGGCGTTATAACGGAGGTCTTATTCCCATCTATCTCAAAGGGCAATCTCCTAACAAGAGCATCTTTATACCCTTGAGAGACAAAGCATATGTGATCCACCTTAGATAAAGCCCATGAATCCCAAAGGTCCATCCAATCGGGTCGATTTATCCCCCAGCTGTGAAGAGTTAAAACTATGGGAGATTTAAGGCCTAATAGATCCCTCGCAAAAAGGCAGGCCGATGCAGGAACGCACGATTGAGGGGCCAATATGCCGAAGCTCTTCTCCTTAAGTATCTCCATCAAAGCCCTAACCCCGTTCCAAAACTCAGGGGAGGACCTGTTGAAGAAGTCAAGCTCATATATATTAGAAGCTATAGATCTAAATCTATCTTTAAGGTGAGGCCACTCAACCCAATCGCCGCTTTTTGAGGCAGAGACCAAGGATATATCCCATCCCCTCTCATGAAGCCCAAGGGCAAGGTGGGTCAAGAAAACCCCAGAACCGTCCTTGAGCACAGGTATAAGAAAAAGGACCCTCTTTAAGCTTTGAATATCACGTATATGACATCACCATCCTGAACCTCATAATCTTTACCCTCTATCCTAATTAAGCCTTTCTCTCTAGCTAACCTGTAATCCCCTACATCTAGCAGGAGCTCACAGGAAATAACCTCCGCCTTTATGAAGCCCCTCTCCATATCAGTGTGAATCTTGCCGGCAGCTTGCGGAACCTTAGTCCCCCTCCTTATAGACCAAGCTCTAAGCTCCTTCTCGTTAAAGGTGAAGAAAGTTATCAAATTCAAAAGCTCGTAGGAAGACTTAATTAACCTCTTTACCGAGGGCTCAAGCCCCATCTCCCTAATGAACTCCTGAGCCTCTTCAGTTGAAAGCTCAGAAAGCTCCATCTCTAAGCGAGCACACCCCCACACAACGGGAGAAGACCTCGAGGATGCCCAAACTTTAAAGCGGTCAAGTAAGACCTCGTCCACCGTCTCAGAGGTGTTTAGGTAGTAAAGGTGGGGCTTACTTGAAAGAAGCTGATAGGTCTTAGATAGTCTCTCGAGCTCCTCCTTAGAAAGGCAACCCCTTAAAGGTACCCCTCTCGATAGAAGATCCTTAACCTTTGATAGAAACTCGACCTCCTCCTTCGCCCTCTTATCGCCAAGACGGGCGCTCTTACCCAACTTCTCAATCCACTTTTCAACTAACTCCAGGTCCGCAAGCATAAGCTCAAGCTCGACTATCTGGGCATCCCTAACCGGGTCGATGCTTCCCTCTGAGTGAGATATGCTACCATCCTCGAAGGCCCTAACCACCTCAACTACCGCATCAACCCCCCTTATATGGCTTAGGAATTGATTACCGAGCCCCTCACCCTTACTCGCCCCTCTGACTATCCCAGCTATGTCGAAGAACTCTATTTCAGCTGGAACAACCCTCGGGGGCTTAAGCATCTCGGACAGGGCCTCAAGCCTCTCATCGGGAACCGATGCTACCCCTTTATGAGGATCGATTGTAGAAAAGGGATACTTTGCCACCAGAACACCAGCTTTAGTTAAAGCGTTAAAGAGAGTTGACTTCCCCGCATTAGGAAGACCAACTATGCCAACGGAAAAAGTCATCTTCGTTCACTCCGCAGGGTATCCTACCGGGAATATATAAAGGGGGTCGATACCCTTAGGTAATCCTAAAACACGAGAGACTAACTCATCGTTAAAGGCGCCTATCGCTACCGTTCCCAAACCTTCTTCAGCGCAAGCGAGGTATATGTTTTGACCTATATGTCCTGCCTCAAGGATCGCATACCTCACCCCTCGCTCACCGTAAACCGAGGTAATTCTAGGATAGTGAACGGCAATAACTATGTTAAAGGACGCTTCAGCGACATATCTTTGGTTTAGACACGCCCTTGAAAGATCGCGCATGAGGTCTCCTTTAAGATGAAGAGTAATTTTACCTTCGCGATTGAGATATCTATAAACGCCAGCTTCCAATCCCTCAACGCCTCCTAATACAGCATATATGTGAATCGGATAGGTAGCCCCTCCTGAGGGAACAACCAACCTCCCGTTAACCTCACCATAGGATACCCAAAGCAGGTAATCGAATAGCTCCCTCGGCATCACCCTCTTAATAAACCTCCTAACAGACCTCCTTCTCATCAAGAGCTCCTTAAGCATCATGATCACCACCTTTTGCGGTCCTTAACACAGTCTAAGTATAACACAAAAGGGGATACCCCATGGGGTATCCCCTTCATACTCTTCATGTGGAGCCGGTGGCCGGACTCGAACCGACAACCCGTGGATTACGATTCCACCGCTCTGCCTGTTGAGCTACACCGGCACCAAAAATGGCGCTCCCGACGGGATTCGAACCCGTGCCGCCGCCTTGAAAGGGCGGTGTCCTAGACCCCTAGACGACGGGAGCACCCCTGGTGGGCTGTGCAGGAATCGAACCTGCGGCCCTCGGATTAAAAGTCCGATGCTCTGCCACTGAGCTAACAGCCCGTTAAGCAAGATAAATATTACTATGAGGGGTAAAATATGTCAAGCCTATTTTTTAGAGGAGAAGACCATGCTATAATGCTCAAAGAAGAACCCACGAGGAAGGTGATGCTTTTGTTAAAGAAATTCATTATTTTCAAGATCTTTTTGAGCCTCATGTTAACTCTTCCACTATCCCCCACTCTCGCTAAGGACTCAGCGATCGAAGCCAAGGGGATAGAGCTCAGGGTCGGGCTAAGCACAAGCGCAAGAAGCGCTTCCTTCTCTTCAGATGGCGGCCTAATTATAATCTGCGGTGGGAGGAAGATCTATAAAGATGGAAAGATTGAGTTAACCTTGGAGGGAAGTTCAATAAGGATCGATAATCTGAAGGTAAGCGAAAAACTAACTATCCTACCGGCAAGCAGAGGCCTTTTATCTTACAATAGCAAGCCCTATAGAGGGCGCTTCGAGATAATACCTAATTCGAGAGGGCTTACCATAGTGAACGTGGTCAACGTAGAGGAGTATCTATATGGCGTACTTGGGGCTGAGATCCCTTCCTCGTGGCCTATGGAGGCTCTAAAGGCTCAGGCAGTCGTAAGTAGAACATACGCTATAGCGAACCTCGGCAAACACAGGGCCAACGGCTTTGACCTATGCGCTTCCGTTCACTGTCAGGGATATGGCGGGGTTTCCAGCGAGGATCCCAAGTTAAAGAGAGCGGTCGATGAAACTCGAGGGGAGATATTAACCTATCGAGGGGAAATCGCCAAGGTGTTCTATCACTCCGATAGCGGCGGATTCACGCTCTCTGCTAAAAGCGCCTGGGGAGAGGATCTCCCTTACCTTAAGAGTCTAAAGGAGGACTTTTACCAAGAGACAAGCTCTCCTTATAGCAGTTGGAAACTTGAAATACCATCCACAAAGCTTATGGAGCTATTAAACGACATAGGCTTAGATGTTGGACCCCCAAAGGATATATTGATAACCAAAAAGGATGAGTTCGGCTTCAGGGCTTTATCCTTGAAAATCGTTGGGAGCAAAGGAGCCGTTGAGATCCCAGCAACTCGCTTCAGACAGCTAATCGGCTTCACCACGCTAAGGAGCACAGCTTTCACGATATCAAAGAAAGAGCCTTTAGAAAGGGTTAGGAAGGCAAATCAAAGGGAAACGCAAAATGAGGCCCCCGATATCGAGAAACCAAAAAAGAGAAGAAATGTAAATGTTAGAGAACTCTTAGCGAAGGGCTTATCCTACGACGAGATAATACTGATTTTAGCCGAAGCCTATGGAATTATAGAGCGAGATGTGGCACCGAAGGATGAAGTATCAAAAGAGATAATATTCCCATCAAAACCTGATGAAAGGGTATTCATCTTCGAGGGAAGAGGTTGGGGACATGGGGTTGGTATGAGTCAGTGGGGGGCAAAACTTATGGCAGAGAGAGGGAAGAGCTATACTCAGATATTGGAGTTTTACTTTACTGGAACCAGGATAGAGAAAAAGCGGTGAAGTTAATTGGGAAGACCTACAAACCGAGGTCCTCCCAACATCATCAATTAAGCAGAAACCGGCGCTATCCTTCTTTCCTCACCCTCGACCTTGAACTTAGCCAAGGCATCCTCAAGCTTAGCCGACCCATCCTTCAAGCGAGCGCTTATCTCCCTTATCTCGTTAGATAGCCTCTCCTGATCCCCGACAGCACCCTCAATGCTCGATATAACATCAGCAACATGCCTCACCGACTTAACTATAGAGTCCATAGCAGCAGCCATCTCCTCAGTGGCAGCAGACTGATTCTCAACCAAAGAGACTATCTCCTTTATGCTCTCACCAACAGCCTCAATGGCCCTTATAACCTCAGATACCCTATCTCGCGTCAAGCTCGCTAAGTCAGCGCTCCTCCTAACAGCACCCTCAGACTCCTTCATCATCGAATCAAGCTTCCCTATCTCCTCAACCATCCTCCTCGATAAACCCTCTATCTCAGAGGCAGCAGAGTTGGACTCCTCAGCAAGCTTCCTTACCTCCTCAGCAACAACAGCAAAACCGCGCCCAGCTTCACCAGCACGCGCAGCCTCAATAGCCGCATTCAAAGCCAAAAGGTTTGTCTGATCAGCTATACCGCTTATCCTACTAGCTATATCGCTTATCTGAGATAAGCTCGAGGTGAGGTTCCTAACCTCCTCAGAAACTCGACGGGTCCTCTCTAAAACCAACTCCACAGCCTTAACCGTCTCCTCAAGGTGAGTCATACCATTACGCGCAGACTCAATAACCTTGTTCGACTCATTCTCAATCCTACCAACAGCCTGAGAAACAGACTGCGCAGAAGAAGCAACCTCCTCTATCCCAGCGCTGGTCTCCTCAGAGGCAGAAGCAGCCCCCTCAACGTCACCCTTAAGGCCCGTAACGCTCTTATACTCAGAGGAAACCATGTCGTAAAGCTTCCTCCCAAGCTCATCAAGCTTCAAAGAATGCTCCCCAACCTCCTCACCCTGAGACTTCACGCTCAATATTAGCCCCTTTAAGGATGAAATGGCATTGGAAAGCTCGCGCCCCATAACCCCTATCTCATCCGCACCAAGATCGCTAAGCCCAACCGTTAAATCACCCTGAGCCAAAGCAGTTATAACATCCTTGACTTTGTTCACCCTCTTAGATATGCTGCCAGAAACGAAGAAGAAGAGTAAAACGCCTAAAGCTATCAAGGAAACCCCAACAACTAAAGTTCGAGAGATAAGGGTCTGACGAGCATCAAGATAGCTATCAGCAGGGATAGATACACCCAAAGCCCCCAAAACCATGCCCGAGGAGTGCTTTATGGGTAAGATAGATACAAACCTCAAAGATCCCCCCATTTCCATAAGCTTGAGGAAATCTTCCCCAGCCACCAAGACCTTATCCCTAGCCTCCTGAGGGATCGGATTTCTCACCCTCTCCCCCTTAAGGGTGAGGGTCGTTGCAGCCCTCGAACCCTCTATATCAAAGAGGCTCATGTCGAAGTTGGCCCCACCCTTAAGCCTGTCAAGAAGCTCATTACTTAAAACGCTACCCACGATGACAACCCCACCAGCCTGAACGTAGGAGCAGGAGATTACCTCCATCCCCTTAAGCCCCTTAAGCATCGTCTTCTGGTCCTGCTTGCTATTCAGGGTAAGCAAGGCCATCTGAGCCTCAGGGATAACCTGGTCCTCCTTTAAGCCTAAGCCAGCCTCATAAACCCACTCCCCGTTGTCGTTATACACTATAACGAAATCAACACCCTCGCTCTTTATCTTCTCAAATATAGGACTTATTAAACGTTCAATCTTAAAGCCGGCTATCCCCTTTCCAGCCTCCTTACCCAAACGCAACCCATCGTTAACTATGTCGCTTGAGGCGAAGACCCTAGCTATGCCAAGGTTCGTAGTCCCTATGGAGTTAAATATCTCAAGGATACCCTTAGCTCGAGCCATGGCCTCGGAGTAATAAGCCTTCTCTAAGCCCCCCAAGGAGATCTGAGAGAGGATAGCGCTTGTAAGACCCACACCTAAAACCGAAATTATAACACCCCACAGAATTAACTTTGCCCTTAAGCTTCTCAAAGCTAAGACCACCTCCGAAGAGATTAAAGTTTTAAGGTAATCTTTCACTTATCCTGACCCTGCCCGTGGTAACCGCTACGATTACATATAGCCTTCTCTTACCATCAGTCAGGGATATATACCCTCCCTGGAGAGGTGCACCTGATGGGGAAAAGGAAAGATACCCCTCAGTGAAGCTAAACGAGGAAACCCTAACTTCCCGGGGCAATCTCCTCTCCACAACCTTAGAATCGGGATAGACCTTAAGGTATCTTTCTAGGTTAGAAAAATCTATATAAAGCCTACTATAACCCCTACTCGTCATCGATGATAACTGAAGATCTCTTATGTCCTGAGCCAAAATCATGGCAGAGAGACCAAGCTTATCACCCAAACGCAACACCTTAAAGAAGGAAAGACAAAAAGCACCACCTAAGAGAGTTATTGCGCAGAAGCTTACCACCACACTAAGCAGAGCTACCCCTCTTTTCATGAGTTTTCTTCATCTTTAAGAGAACTTCCCCTCAATATCAGCGCTTCAAGCCTATCAGCCAAAAGTTCCGCATCTAATTTTAACCTCTCTAAGGCTTCCCTTTCCATCCTGATCTCCCTTAGAAGATCGTTAAGCTTCTCCTCTACATCCTCTTTAAGCTCAAAAACGCTCTTGTTTTTATAAAAAAATAAAGCCCCACTTCTTAATAGTCTCTCGCTTCTCCAAAAGAGCAAAAGCGATGCGCTTAAAAAACCAAGAGCAAAAGCCAAAAAGAGCATAGCTTTAAAAGGTTATGTCAAGGAATTTACCTTTAACTGGGTCTTTCACACCAGAAGGCGATCCCTTCTCTCTGCGTGGGGGTCTCTTCCTTAAGGGGGTATAGGCTCCTCCCCCACCCCTTTTATCCTCTTCCACCCTCTGGCTCTCACTCCTCTGAGTAGCCTGAACCTGCGTCTTCTCCCTCTCCGTCCTTTCCTTAAACTCCGAAGCGAAAGCCTGATGAGAAACCAAAGAGGCTTGGTCTTCCTGCTGTTGGAGTCTACCCACATCATAAAGCTTCCCCACCAAAACCTGCATATCAATGGGGCGGACAACCAAGATCCCTCACCTCGTCTCCCTTAATGCCCCCACCTTTATCTCATTACCCTCCCTATAAAAGACAACCTCCTTAATAGCCTCCTTAACCACAAGCTTAACTCCACGGATGGTTATCCTAACGCCTGGATAAACGACGCCGCGAACTATCACCTTACCCTCCTTCTTAACCTTCTCTATTTTCTCCTCAAGCTCCTCTTTTCTTTTCTTAAGCCTCTCAACCTGCCCTTTAATCTGAAACATCGCTTTGGTCATCCTAAGGTAAAGCTCCCTTTTATCCTCCGGAAGAGCGCCGAGCTTTTCCTCCATGCTCTTAAGAAGCTCAACTCCCTTGGTAACATCCCTAAGCTTATTCTGAAACTCAGCAAGCTCATTAGTTATCTGGATGTACTCCTCCCTAAGCGCAGGGTCCAATCCCACCTCAACGGAGGTAATCACACCCAAATCTGAACCGAGGTGAGTTACATCGACAGTATCTCCAGCGAATACCTCTCCACCGATCACAACACCTTTGCGCCCCTTGGCTATGACGCTACCCCTCGCCATAACCTTACAATTTATTATCGACTCATCGGCTACAACATTTCCCCCAGCCTCTATGATTGCTTGATCAGCGAACTTCAAGAACACATCTCCCTTAGCCTTTATAACCGCCTTACCTCTACCGAAAACTCCCCCTCTCACCACTATATTACCCTCCGCCTCAAGGGTAGCCCCCTCAACCAGCTTATGAACCTCCAAGTTACCACCTGCTTTTACTTTAAAATCGGTAAGAACGTTTCCCATTATAACCACATCACCGACGAACTCTATATTCCCTATCGAGTAATCGACATCTCCCTTTCTCGTGAACACTGGATAAACTACAACCTTTCCATTCTCAAACACGACATGCCCATCGCACGCCGCGAAGAGCTTCATCCCATCTTCGGAAACGACAGTATTTTTACCAGCCGGTATCTTAGGATCCTTGGGCTTATAGGCCTTAACCACCTTGCCCATCACGTTCTTACCATCTTTCTCAGGCTCCGGAGGAACCTTAACCGCTAAAAGCTGGCCCTTAACCACGCTCTCAACGCTCTCCAAATTTCTGTAATCAACCCTTCCATCCTCAAGAATCACAGGCTTAAGCTCCCTATCCTTGTTAAACTTATAGTCTATATAACCATCAACACCATCCTTCGGCCTCTCACCCCTAGCTACAAGTATGAACTCCCCAAATTTCTTATTCTCGATAGCATCTCTTATAGCGCTCTCATCTATTCCAAAGACGACTCCATTCTCGGCCAAGAAAGACAAAATCTCATCCACCGAAGGAATCCTGCCATCTTCTGGGGAATTTATCTTTATATAGGCCTCCATTCCATCTTCACTAACCTTAAGCTCTACTGAAAGAGGGTCCAATCACCTCACCCCCTACTTTTTCTTTCGGCTAAAGCCTCCCCCAGCATTAGCGCCTTCAAGCGAGCTCTAAGCTTCAGGATAGCGGAGGAGTGAAGCTGACAAGCCCGAGCCTCAGAGACCCCTAATACCTCACCTATCTCCTTAAGCGTAAGTCCTTCATAATAGTAAAGCGTTATAACAAGCCTCTCCTTTTCAGGAAGCTCAGATATGGATTGGGCCAGTTCCCCCACAAGCTCTTCCTCTTCCAAAGCTTGGGCTATGGAAACCTGCATGGGATCGCTTATAACTTCCTTAACGGGGACCTCCTCATCCTCAAGTTCAATAAAATGATCCAATGGAAATAGGGTTAAAACCCTTACCTCCTCAAGGAGTTTCTCATACTCCCTCTCCGAGAGGTTGAGGCACTCCCTTACCTCCTCATCCGTTGGATCTCTCCCTAGCTTGCTCATCAAGCTTAAGCGAGCAGTCTCGAGTTTTTTCAGCTTCTCGTGAACGGTTCTCGGAACCCAACCTAGCTTCCTCAGCTCATCTACAATCGCTCCCTTTATCCTCAGAGAGGCGAAAGTCTCGAACTTCACGTTTCTCTCTGGGTTAAACCTCTCTATAGCCTCAAGCAAACCCATTATACCTGCGCTTACTAAGTCCTCCTCATCAAAACCCCGGGGCAAGGTTATTCCCATTCTCGAAACTATATACTTAACGAGGGGAGCGTATCTTCGTATTAACTCCTCCTTCAGCTTCGGATCCCTTGTATTAACATACTCTCTCCAAACTCTCAAATCATTATCCTGCAACCATTTCACTCTCCCAATTAAATATTCAGCTTTCCTCCATCATGACCCTTATAGCCTTAGCTATCGCCTCAGGGTTCTTCTTAGCCACCCCAGTTAGCTCTTCCACATCTTTACCGAGCTCTGTAGACTGCGAGAGGAGCTTCTCCAAGGAAGGCCTTTCCTCAGCCTGAGATGATAAGTCAGCAGCTTCTTTTCGGGTCTTATAAACCCAAGCAAACTCCTTTAAGCTTGCTAAAGATGATAGATCAAGGCTAACCTTCCTGCCGAAGAAGAGGGAATCTAAGTTATGCTTCGAAAGAAGGTATAGGATGAGAAGAGCTTCGGAGAAGACTAAAAGGATGGCTATTAGACCTCTGTAAAGAGAGTGCACAAAAGTAACGGGAGAAAGGAGGCTGAGGATGAAAACGACCGTTCCCACTCCCAAACCCATAAAAAGGGGTAGCTTTATAAACATTGGAAGAGGAAGATCCTTAAAGCTCCTTAATCCCATGTCCCACCGTCCTTACGACGAACTTTCCCGAATCCGTATGAAGCTCAACTGACCTACCATAGCTACCGCCAGTATCCTCAGCAACGAGGGGGATCTTCTCCTCCGCAAGGACAGCCTTAACCGCTTCCACGTTTCTCTTCCCTATGTTCAGCTGAAGGTTCTTGTCCGAAAAGGAAAACATCTGGGCTCCCCCAGCTATCTTAGCAACCATCCTGCTCCGTGAAGCCCCAGCCCTCTCCATCTTCTCTATTAGAAGGGGAATGGCCGTGTCGGCGAACTTGGCGGGATTTTGACCAGACCTAGCCTGTTTGCTATCGGGAAGCATAACGTGAGCCAAACCCCCGATCTTCGCAACCTTATCGTATAGAGCTACCCCAACGCACGACCCTAGCCCAAGAGTTACTATAACATCTGGGCTCCTACCTATATTAAGATCAGCTATTCCTACCCTAATTACTTGCCCCATTACTATCAACCCCGAGAGTCCTAAGTATAACAAGTAAAGAGCCTGGATCTGGTATCAGGAAAAAGTGCCCCTCGACGTGCGCTGACTCGGCCTGAAAGCGAGTCTCTATAAGGAGTGCATAGTCCCCCAACTGCCCAAGCTCCGCTAGTATCACGTCCAAAATGGCCCCAGCCATATCAACGGCTAAAGCAGGAACGGTCGGAAGAAATGTAAGCCCAGTAAAGGACGATAAGGCGTTAAGATAGGAGCTCGCAAGTATGTTCCCTATCTCCTTTAAAGCCGACTGATCCAACTCGCTTAATACCTGCGTGCTACTCACAGGCCTACCCATGAGTATATCCACAAGGTATAAAGCACTATCTTTGGGCATTACGAAGAGAATGCTTCCAGGAGCATCTCCCAAAACCCTAAGGAAGACGCCGGCAACCAACACCTCCGGACCACCCAAGACCTCTGGCACTTCAGCCAAAGGAATAACCGCTGCCTTTGGAACGCTCATGTTGACCTTTTTGCCTATCATCTGATACAGAGCAGTAGCAGCGTTTCCCGCCCCTATATTTCCTACTTCCTTAAGGGCATCAAGCTGAGCATCCGTTAATTTACTTATTATGTCTTCTTTCATAACTTATTCCCCCTTAAGAAGACTTTAACTTATTAACGGTACAACATCAAGTATTAGAGCTACCCTTCCATCACCAAGGATAGTAGCCCCACTTATACCCCTTATCCCCTTCAAAAGCTTACCCAGAGATTTTATGACTATCTCTTGCTGACCTATTAAACTATCCACGACCAACCCAGCTCTCCTTTCGCCAACCCTAGCCACCACAACAGCGTATTCCTCCCCCCCATTTCCGCTTGAGACCACCGGAACATCTAAGATCTCCTGAAGCTTAACCAAGGGAAGAACGCTTCCCCTCAGTAAGATTACTTCTTGATTCCTGACAAGCTTTATATCCTGAGGAGTTATACTCAGGGTTTCATCTATGTTGGCTAAGGGTATAGCATATATCTCCTCCCCCACTTTGGTTAGGAGAGCCTGAATTATGGCTAGAGTTAAGGGTAGCTTAACTGTAACCTTTGTACCCTTACCCTTCTCTGTCTGAATCTCCAAAACGCCGTTTAGAGCTTCAACTTTAGACTTAACCACATCAAGACCTACGCCCCTGCCTGAAACCTCGGTAACCCTATCGGAGGTGCTGAAGCCGGGAAGAGTGGTCAGCATCAATATCTCGCTTTCGGACATCCTCTCAAGTTCCTCAGGAGTAGCTATTCCTTTTTCCACAGCCTTACGCTTTATCTTATCTATATCCATCCCCCTACCATCATCCTGAACCTCTATGACCACATAATTGCCCTCGTGACGAGCAGAAAGCTTAAGTAAACCTTTACGGTGCTTGCCTAACTTCTCCCTCTCCTCGGGAGGCTCTATACCATGATCTATGGCGTTCCTAAGAAGGTGAACCAAAGGATCACCTATCTCATCTATCACCGTCCTATCAAGCTCCGTTTCCTTTCCCTCAATTACAAACTCGACCTCTTTCCCTTCGTCTCTCGCCAGATCTCTGACCATCCTGGGAAATCTATTGAAAACGTGCTCTATAGGAACCATTCTGAGCTTCATGACAACCGCTTGAAGCTCCGTGGTTATCCTACCTATCTGGGCTAAAGTTTCATCAAGCTCCGTGAGCTTATAGACAGAACCTATCTGAACCAGCCTGGTCTTGTTTATAACCAGCTCTCCTACAAGATTCATCAAATCATCGAGCCTATCTATATCAACCCTTATAGTCTTCATACCCTTTATCTTCTGCTTTAAAGCCCGCTCTCTATCCGCTGTCAGACCAGTAGCTGCCACCTCAGCTTCGGCTGCCTCAACTGTCGCCTTAACCTCAACCTGCTTAAGCTCAACAGGAACCTCCTCCTTCAAGCGCTCAAGCTCCACAACAAGATCCTTCTCCTTAAGGCCAAGTTCACTTGGCACCGCTTGAGCGATAACTACGCCTTTAATCTCAGATATGCTTTCTATCTTAGACCTTATCACATCCTCATTCTCTTTGGTTAAGTAAACTAAGGTAAATTCGTTACCGAACTTCTCCTCCTCGATCTCTTCAGCAGGCGGAATGGATTTTATTATCTCGCCCATCTTACCAAGCTCGTGAAAAACTATATATGCGCGCGCAGCCTTAAGCAGACACCCCTCATCCAGAGTAACTTTTACTTTGTATACACTATACCCTTTCTGGAAGGCCTCCTTTATAACCTCCTTATCATACTCGTTAAACTCTACAGGTACATCGACCGTAGTGACTATAGGGGAAACCTCCTCCCTCTTAGTCTCCCTATGAAGTTCCACCTTCTCTCTCTTACCCTCGCCCGATAGATCTTTGAGCTTCGCCACTATCGATGAAACGTCTAAGGTGCACTTTCCCGTGTTACTTACCTCCTCTATCATAGCCTCAAGAGAGTCAAGACATTCAAAAAGAACATCTACAACCTCAGGAGTTGGAACCATCTCCCCCTTGCGAAACTTGTCAAGGAGGTCTTCCATCTCGTGAGTAAGCTCAGCAATAGAGTCAAAACCCATTGTAGCAGACATGCCTTTCAAGGTATGAGCTATCCTGAACACCTCGTTCAACGATGTTATATCCCCCGGATCTTTCTCAAGCACAAGCAAAAGCTCGTTTAACCTCTGGAGGTGCTCAGCGGACTCGTCAAGAAAAACCTGTAAATATTGAGACATCCCCATAAACATCTACCCCCTCTTTCTCTCTTAACTTAACCTTTCAATGGCCTCCAAAATTCTATCAGCTATCTCATGTATCGGAGCCACCACTTGAGCTGCCCCCTCTTCTATAGCAACCTTAGGCATTCCAAACACTACGCACGTGGACTTATCCTCAGCTATGGTTATCCCTCCATACTCCTTTATCTTCTTAAGACCATTAGCCCCGTCCCTTCCCATACCTGTTAAGACAACCCCTACAACTTTACTTCTAAACACCTCGGCAACGGAAAGCATCATTATATCCGCAGATGGCCTTACCCCCCAAAGAGGTGGATCTTGATTCAACTTGATCACAACCTCATCTCCATCCCTTCTCACAGTCATATGATAATCTCCGGGAGCTACCAAGGCAAGCCCTTCTTTTAGTATATCATTTTCACTCGCCTCTTTAACATCTATGGAAGAAAGGGAGTTTAACCTTTCGGCAAGGGACCTCGTAAACCCCTTAGGCATATGCTGAACCACAAGTATAGCTGCCTTGATGTCAGATGGGAGCTTAGGTATCACCTCTTGAAGGGCTCTCGGCCCACCAGTTGAGGAACCTATGGCAACCACAGCCCTAACCTTGGTTGGAACCAATTTCTCTGCCTTCTCAGCCTTCCTCTCATGCCGCGGAAGAAGAAACTTCAACCTGCTTAAATCCGCCCTATAGGCTGCCTTGATTTTAGCTATTAGCTCCTCCTTTACTCTTCTTATGTCAAGGGATATAGGACCTGAGGGCTTTGGAACAAAATCGAAGGCACCATAATCAAGTGCCTTTAAGGTCGCCTCAGCACCCTCACGCGTATAGCTGCTAAGCATTATAACAGGAAGAGGAATCTCACTCATTATATAACCGAGAGTGTTCAACCCATCAAGGCGAGGCATCTCTATGTCCAAGGTGACTACATCAGGCTTAAGCTTATGAATCTTCTCTATAGCATCATAGCCATCACGTGCCGTTCCAATAACTTCTATTTCAGGATCCTCACTCAACATGTCAGTTATAACTTTCCTCATTAGGGCAGAATCATCTACTACCAAAACGCGTATCTTTTTCATTTGGCTCTCTGCCTCTCTTTCATCTCGCTCTTAAATACGAAGTTTATTATATCTCTCCTTTTGCGCTCATCCATTATCATAAACTCGACTCCTGCTGTCCTCAACCCCTCAGAGGTCTCCACCCTAACCACCCTACCGAGAGCGGATATAACGTCGCTCTCAGGAAGGTATACAAGCAGCTCAAGCTCATCACCGACCGCTAAATCCTCATCCACGATTAACTTTACACCACCTCCACTTATATCCAGAGATCGCGTGGCCTTAAAGAGCCCACCGTCAACTTTTCTATACTCTATCGGAACCATAACTTTTACCCTTTTATGCCTCCTCCTCTCAAGGGGCTTAAGGTCAAAGGGAGAGGTAATCTCCACGAACGGCGCGAATTTTCCACCCTTCCCTCTAACCTCAACCTCCCCTCCAAACAGCTTTTCCCTCTTTACCCACAGAGCATTAACCCTCTTCCCCAGAGGAATCTCAGGAAGATCCGTACCCCTCTCAAATACAACTATAAGATTGCCATCAAGCGTCGGCCTCAAAACCCTACCTCTATACCATCTTCCCTCCTCGAGCTCCAAATCGATACGAGCTCCCTCATACAAAGGCTCACTCATATTAGCCCCTTTTCCCTGAGCTCCCTCTCCTTCTTAAAGATGAATCTCATTATCCTCCTTATGGCTCTTTCACTAAGGTTTAAAAACTCCACGCCGTGCTCTATAACACCCTCCCTAGCGTCAACCCTAACGATCCTACCCTCTACAATCATAGGACCAAGATCATCTTCCAGATCTATCCTTACGAGGACCCTCTGCCCAACTAAAAGGGGCTCCTCGAAAACCGCCTTAATCCCACCAGCGCTCAAGTCTTTCGTATACCCTTTCTTAGGGGGGCCAACTTTCCCCTTCAACCTATAAGTAAATGGAAGGTTAATAGGCATTCTGACGAATCGCCTGCGCTGAAGATGCTCTCCTCCACCGATAATCTTAAGAAGAAGTAAACTTACCTTATCCTCTTTTGCCCCCAATATCTCCACAGGATATCTATATATCCCCCTAACCGTAGTGATCCATATGTAATACCTCTCCCCTCTTATAGGGACCAAAACGCCCTTGTACAAAGGATGAGCCACGGCTAAAAACCCCTTACTTTCATCTATATCTTCTATCCTCGTGGGAAAGGTCCCGCTAAAGCTCCCCCCCTCTATCTCAAAATAGATTCTTGACCCTACCTTCACCTTTAAGGAAGGAGGAAAGATTTAGGCTACCCCCTTTTTAAAGAGACTCACAAACTTAAATATAAAACCCTTAAAGCCCTTAGGTTTAAAGGTATCCTCCTCACTAAGACCTAAGAGCCTATCAGCTATGACCTCCACACACTTAGAAGCCTTAGATGTAGGATAGGCAACCATAAAGGGCTTCTGCTTTAAGACCGATTCCGGAACAGCTGGATCTCTTAGTATATAACCCAGCTTATCTAAGCCTATATCGAGAAACTGCCTTGCCACCATCTCTATCCTGGAAGCGACATCCTCAGCCTCCTGGGGGTTTGCAGCCATGTTAACTATGAGCCTTATCTTAGCATCCTTGTTTTCCAAAGCTATCGCCTTGATTATCCCATAAGCATCCCTTATAGCCGTAGGCTCAGGGGTAGTAACCACTATAGCCTCATCTGAAGCCAGAACAAACCCCAGAACGTTCTGAGATATGCCCGCGCTAGTATCTATGAGAATTATGTCAGCATAATCATCAAGCTCGCTCATGCTGGCTATAAACTGCACTCTTTGAGAGTTAGATAAGTTAGCAAGCTCCCTTATTCCGGCACCACCAGCGATAACCTTCAACCCCTCTGGACCATCCACTATGATCTCTTGAAGCTTCTTCTCTCCCTTTATGACGTGATATAGGTTATAGCGCGAGGTTAAGCCGAGAACTATATCAACGTTCGCCAACCCAAGATCCGCATCTATCACCAACACCCTGCTTCCCCTTCTAGCCAAACCTATGCCCAAGTTAACGACGACGTTGGTCTTACCCACCCCTCCCTTACCACTGGTAACGGAGATTATCCTCGCAAGTCGGGCAGGTCGAGCCTTAGCTGCAAAATCCTTGCTTCTTTTAACCAGCTCCCTTAACCCCTCTGCCTGATCTCTTATCAACCCTCAATAACCTCCCCCTTACAACCCCTTAGTCTCAAAATTACCTCTGCCAGCTTTGAAGGATCAGCCACCTCTATATCCTTAGGCACATCCTGACCATTAGTAACGTAAGATATGGGAATGGAAAAATCCCTCGCTAAATTTAGTATATTACCAAAGGTTGCGGTTTCATCAAGTTTAGTCAAAACCATCTTGTGAAGGGGAATACACCCGAATCTCTTGATTATCTCCTCCAGATCTCTATACTTGGTGTTAAGGCTCAGGACTATGTGAACCTCATCGGGAGAGCTCGACTCAATGTAAGATTTGAGCTCAGACATCTTCATATTATCATAGTGACTCCTGCCAGCAGTATCTATGAGTATAAGCTCGGCATCAAGATGCCTTTCTATAGCTCTCCTTATCTCTTGAGGGGTAAAAACAACCTCTATTGGAATTCCTATTATCTTAGCGTAAGTCTTAAGCTGCTCAACTGCAGCTATCCTATAGGTATCTGCAGTAACCAAGGCTACCTTCCTCTCCTCAAAGAGAGCAAATATAGCCGCGAGCTTAGCTATGGTCGTCGTTTTCCCAACGCCCGTTGGTCCAACGAAGGCTACCACCTGAGTCCCAACATCCTTCAACTTTATCGGAGAAACCCTTATGAACTCAGATATAACCTTAGCGGTCTCCTTCCTGAGGTCCTTCCAGGAAAGCCCCTTGGAAGATACCCCCCTATCCGCCAAAGCCCTTAATATATCATCCGCATAACCCTCTTTTATCTCCTGCTCCAGAAGAAAGCTATAAAGCCTCCCCCTTTCTCCAAACCTCTTCTCCTCCCTATCTAAAAGCTCGATCTGTCCTATCCTGTCTAAAAAAGCCCCTATGAGCTCCTTTACCTCCCTTATATCCCTCTCCAGGGCATCTATCCTATCACTTTGAGAGAGCTCCCTCTTCCTCTCCTCAAGCGAAGGCTGGGCTTGTACCGATCTCTTCTCTGAAAGAAGCTTGGTTAGGATCTCCAACTTAACGTCGTTCTCTTTCTTCTCCGGAATCCCTACTATAACCTCAACATATTTCTTAGCGAATAGACCGAGAAAGCCCCCTTTCTTGAAACGCCTGGTCTCAAGAATCACTATATCACTTCCCAGTTCCTCCTTCGCCTTCTTTATGGCCTCCGCTTCACTTTCGGCAACGAAGGCCCTTTTCTTTATCACCTTCAATTTACAAGCTCACCATCCCTAAGGACCTAACCTCCACACCCGAAGCAATTTCATTATAGGAAATAACAGCAACCTGAGGCAATACTCCCTCCAATATTTTACGCACATAAGGTCTAACGGAGGGGTGACAGAGTATCACAGGTTGATATCCAAAGGACGCAAGCTTCTCTATCTCCCTAGCCACCTTCTCAACTATCTCCCTAATTTTCTTAGGGTCAAGGACTATCGTAACGCTGGTTTCCGTCCGCTGAACTGAAGATTTAAGCAGCTCCTCAAGATCAGGAGATAAAGTCACAACAGGGATAAAGCCCTCAGGCGTCTGATACATCTTGGATATCTGCCGAGCTAAAGCCTGCCTAACGTACTCTATTAAGATATCGATATCTTTAGTGAGTCTACCATAATCGGCAAGCGTCTCAAATATGGTAACCAAATCCCTTATGGGAACGCCCTCCTTAAGAAGTCCCTGAAGGACCTTCTGAATCTCACCAAGGCTCATTACCCGCATAAGCTCCTCTATAAGCGCAGGATGCTGCCCCTTAACGAGATCTATTAACCCTTGGACCTCTTGGCGCGTTAAAAGCTCAGAAGCATGCCTCTTTATCACTTCCGTAAGATGGGTGGCAAGCACCGCCGGCGGATCAACCACGGTGTAGCCGAGCCACTCAGCCCTCTCCCTCAACTCAGGCGGTATCCATATAGCAGGTAAACCGAAAGCGGGTTCTCTCGTCTCTATACCTTCTATCTTCTCCTTAGCTGTCCCGGGATTCATAGCGAGATAGTAGTCCACCATAAGCTCCCCTCTTCCAACTTCAACCCCCCTTATCTTTATAACGTACTCGCTCGGCTTAAGCTGCATATTATCCCTGATCCTTATGGGTGGAACCACCAGGCCAAGCTCCAAGGCTATCTGTCTTCTTATCATCGTTATCCTATCCAAAACATCTCCTCCCTGCTTAGGATCAACAAGGGGTATCAGAGAATACCCTATCTCTATCTCCATTGGGTCCACTTGAAGAAGGGAGATGACGCTTTCTGGCTTTCTTATCTCCTCTTCCTCTTTCTTCTTCTCCTCCTCTATTCTCCTAACCCTTTCCACCTTAGCCTCCCTTCTCATTATGTAGGCCATGCTCCCCACGATTAGGGCCAGGGTTAAGAAGGGAATCGTTGGAAGACCTGGAACCACAGAAAACAGGGCTAAAATAGAGGCTCCTATCATTAGGGGGCGAGGGTGATAGGTCACCTGCTTCAGCAACTCCACTCCAAGATCATGCTCTGCAGCAGCTCTGCTGACTATAACAGCAGTGGCAGTGGAGATAACCAAAGCGGGGATTTGAGCCACAAGTCCATCTCCGACCGTCAAGAGCGTATATGTGCGTAAAGCTTCGCCCAAGGGAAGCCCTCTCTGAAGAACGCCGATTATAAGCCCTCCAATAATGTTAACCAAAGTTATGAAAACGCCAGCTATGGCATCTCCCTTCACGAACTTGCTAGCACCATCCATAGCGCCATAAAAGTCAGCCTCCCTCTGAATCTCCTCCCTTCTTCTTCTCGCTTCCTTCTCATCTATAAGCCCAGCGTTAAGGTCAGCATCTATGCTCATCTGCTTGCCAGGCATGGCATCGAGGGTAAAGCGAGCTGCAACTTCTGCAACCCTTTCAGCACCGCGCGTTATGACGATGAATTGAATAATGAAAAGTATGAGAAATATAACCGCTCCAACTACATAGTTTCCTCCCACAACGAAGTTGCCGAAGGCTAATATGATCCTTCCAGCATACCCCTGAAGGAGAATCCAACGCGTCGTTGAAACGTTCAAACCTAATCTGAACAGGGTAGTGAAAAGAAGCAAAGATGGGAAGACGGAGAAATCTAAAGGGCGCCTTATGTAAAAGGTTGCAAGTAGAACCAAAATGGCGAAGGTTATGTTAAAGGCAAGGAGAAAGTCAAGTAAAGCTGTAGGAACAGGAATTATCATAAGTATGACTGCCATAACTAAAGCTATGGCAACTAAGATATCGCTATGCTTTAACCAAGGATAGCTCGTAGTTCCTCTTATCTCTGCCAATTTCCCTTAAGCAACCTCCTTCTCTTGAAGCCTGTATACAAAGGCGAGAACCTCAGCCACCGCTTTGTAAAGCTCAGGGGGAATCTCCTCCCCTATGTCGACAGATTTATATAGAGCCCAAGCTAAAGCTCTGTTCTCAACGATTGGGACACCATGCTCCTCAGCTATCTTCCTTATCCTCTCGGCGACCAACCTCTCCCCTTTAGCTACCACCACCGGAGCGTTCATAACCTCAGGATCATACCTTAAAGCGACAGCAACCATAACAGGGTTCGTTATAACAACTTGAGCCTTTGGAACCTCCTGCATCATCCTTCTTCTCGCAAGCTCCCTCTGCTTCTCCCTTATCTTAGCTTTTATCCTCGGATCGCCTTCAACCTGCTTATACTCCTCCTTTATCTCATATTTGCTCATGCGAATGCTCCTCTCAAACTCCCATCTCTGATAAGTATAATCTATTATCGCTAAAATCAAAAGAAGGGGCAATATCTTAATAAGAGTAAAAAAAATCAACTTAGTGATTACAGCGAGGTTCGCAGGGAATGAGATGAAAAGCGAGTCAAGGTATATAGGGTAATCCGCCTTTATGAACCTATACATAAGATAGCCTATCGCCAAAGCCTTGACTGTTCCCTTAACGAGCTCGACCAAGGACCTTAAGGAGAAGATTCTACCTAGGTTAACCACAGGATTCAATCTATTGAGGTTAAAAGCAAGGGGCTTGAAGGTCACATGAAAGCCCACTTGAACCACGTTAACGGCTACGGCGGTAATCAGAGAAAGCAAGAAGATGGGACTTAAGATACCGAGGAAAAACCTAATCAAATCGGTCTCTGCACTTATAACAGCGCTCAGATTCATCTCCCTGTAAGTGACAATGTGAAGGTTTGATAAAAAGGTTTGGAGAAGGGAAAGAAGCTCCTTCTCCATAGACTTCCCAAGAAGGAGTATCGCAATTAAGCCAACGCTCACCACAGCGAAGGAGTTAAGCTCAGTGCTCCTTGCAACTTGCCCTTCTTCTCTGACCCTTCTTCTCCTCCTTGGGGTAGCTGGCTCCGTTCTCTCCTCAGCGAATATCTGAAGATCGAATCTATTTAATATAAAAGAGCACCTTGTCAACCCCCTGTGCGAGTCCATTCAACAATCCTCCCATCAAAACCCTTAGGGCAGGTAATAGAAAAATCAAGGTTAACGTAGCAACCCCAATTTTTAGGGGAAAACCTATTATAAACACGTTAAGCTGAGGTATAGTTCTACCTATGATACCTAAAGCTATATCTATCATAAGGAGAATGGCAATAATTGGAAGGGCTATCTGAACAGCTATAATGAAGCTACCGCTGAATACCAAAAAGATCTCCTTCACTAACCCCTTTGTGATCTTCGCACTACCAAGAGGGACGACGTTAAAGCTATTAAAGAGAGCTAAAAGAAGGTTATGGTGACAGTTCGTCTCAAGGAAGAGAAACATGGCCAAAAGATACTTCAGCTGCCCCGTGAGGCTTACGCTCTCCATGGCCTCCGGATCCAGAATCGAGATAACACCGAAGCCCATCTGATAGCCATATATGGTGCCAGCAAGTTGGAAAGCTGAAAATATTATGGAAACGAAGGTTCCCATAACTATCCCAACGAAAAACTCCCTTAAAGCGTAAAGTCCAAGCTCCCATGAAGAAAGGGGAGATATCTTGAACAGGGAAGAAAAGGGATAAAAGAGACAAAGGGTAAGAAAGAAAGCCAAGCCCAAGCGAGCTAAAGCGGGTATAACCCTGCTACTGAAAACAGGCATAAAAAACAAAAAAGCCGTTATCCTTAAAAAAGCCAAGAGAAAGGCGTCAAACTGCCTTAATATATCTTCCACAGCTTTATCACTTTAATATTACTGGGAAAGAGCCCCAGAGTCCAAGGGTGAAGTCGATTACAAGGCGGAACATCCAAGGCCCAAAGTAGATGATGCTGAAGAACACTGCAACTATCTTTGGTATGAAGGTGAGACTCTGCTCCTGAATCGAAGTGGCAGTTTGAAGTATACTAACTATAACCCCTACCACTAAAGCTACGCCAAGCATAGGAGCTGACACCAAGATAGTTGTAAATAAAGCCTTCCTCATAACCTCGATCGCCAAGCTATCCGTCATAATCACCCCTCCCCTTTACCTAAAGCTGGCTACGAGAGACCCGACCACAAGGTCCCACCCATCAACTAAAACGAAGAGCAAAAGCTTAAAAGGAAGGGATATCATCATGGGGGGAAGCATGATCATACCCATGGACATCAAGACGCTTGCAACGACCATATCTACAATTATAAAGGGAACGTATATCAAAACCCCCATCTCAAAGGCTATCCTAAGTTCGCTTAGCATGAAAGCGGGTATAAGAATATGCGTTGGAACATCATCCCTGTTTCTAGGTCTCTCCAACTTAGCCAATCTAAACATCAAGGCTATATCGTTCTCTCTCGTTTGCCTAAACATGAACTCCCTCAAGGGCTTAACAGCGTTATTTAAAGCCTGCTGAGCCGAGATCTCTCCCTTAAGATAGGGTTGAAGAGCATGAGAGTTTATATCCGTCCAAACAGGCATCATCACAAATAGGGTCAAAAATAGGGCCAAGCCAACCAGCACCTGCGTCGGAGGAATCTGCTGAGTAGCTAAAGCGTTCCTAACAAAGGAAAGAACTATAACTATTCTCGTGAAGGATGTGACCATAAGAATGATAGCTGGAGCAAGAGAGAGAACGGTAAGCAAAAAGAGTATCTGCAAGCTTAATGCTACATCCTCCGGCCCTTTCGCGGGCTCAAACCCAAGATTTATCCTCGGAACGGGAATGGGCGGAGGCTGTGCAAAAGCGAAAGAGTTAAAGACCAAAAGAAAAAAGAGGGTAAAAAAAATAATACCCCTCATCCTAATCTCTCTTCCCCAAAAGCTTCTCAAGCTGCTTCCTAAAGGAAGACTTAAAAGCAACTTCTTCCCCTTCCGTGGAAGCTACCTTCTCAAGCTCAGCTATGAAGTTTATCCCCCCCTCTCCTACCCCCAGAAGGAAATATCTCTCACCAACCTTAACCACGCAAAGGAACCTCCTTGTATCTAAATAAACCCTATCTATTACCTTTATGAGCTCGCTCCCTCCAACCCTCCTTAAAAATCCCCTTATATACCAAAAGAAGAACACAATTACGAGACTAACTATAACTACAGCTATTATGGACTTAATAATTAGCTCCCCAAAGCTGGGGAGCTTAAGCTGAGAAGCCTCATCTAGCGCTAAAGCGATAGAGACCAAAGTCAAGGGCATTTACCTGCTTAAAGCTTTCTTAACCGCCTCTATAACCCTATCCGGCTGAAAAGGCTTAACGACGAAATCTATAGCTCCCGCCTGAATGGCCTCTATCACCATTGCCTGCTGTCCCATAGCACTCACCATAACTATCTTAGCAGCAGGATCTATCTTTTTTATCTCCCTCACCGCGGTTATCCCATCCATCTCAGGCATGGTTATATCCATCGTCACCAAATCAGGTTTCACTTCCTTGTACCTCTCAACAGCTTGAGCCCCGTTCTCAGCCTCTCCTGCTACCTCATATCCGTTTTTCGTCAGAATATCCCTAAGCATCATCCTCATAAAGGCCGCATCATCTACTATTAAAACGCGAGCACCCATATAACCCATCTCTCCCTTCCTGAGGAAATTTTTAATCAAATTACGTAAGCTTCTCTAATCTCTCTCTCGGCGAGATTATATCTGTTATTCTAACACCGAAGTTTTCGTCTATAACGACAACCTCCCCTCGCGCTATAGGCTTTCCGTTAACCAGAACCTCAACAGGCTCACCAGCAAGCTTATCCAACTCTATTATAGAACCCGGCCCCAGATTGAGTATATCCCTTATGAGCATCTCCGTCTTCCCAAGCTCTACGGTAACCTTAAGAGGAATATCAAGGATGAGATTTATGTTCTTGGGAGGAACGGAGGGAGCCTGAACCGTCTGCAGAGGAGCAAACTGCACAGGCTTAGCCTCAACCGCTGCAACCTTAGGAGTCTCCTTAGAAACGGAGGGTGTTGGAGCCTCCCCTGCTTCAACGCGCCCCTTCCTCTCAGGTTGCTCAACGACCGGTCTTTCCTCTGGCTCACTTGCCCTCTTAAGGAGCTTAGATACCATCGCTTTAGCCATATCTAATGGGAAAACGTGCAGCATTTCTTCTTCAAAATCCTCTCCAATCTTAAAGCTATATATTATGCAGACTACCATATCCTCCTCGCCTAAGCCCTTTATCAAGGGAGGCTTAGATTCAAAAACCACCCTTTCCGAAGAAGGAGGAAGTATAACATACTTCCCTCCAAGGAGGGTTGAAAGAGTCGTCGCCATTGATCCCATCATCTGACTAAGGGCCTCATTAACGGCGCTCTGATAAAGCTCATTTAGCTCTCCCGGAAGGCTAGAACCATCCCCTCCCATCATAAGATCAGCTATAAGAAGAGCTCCTTTCTCACTGAGCACTATAGCGGACTCACCGCTTAACCCTTCGGTAAAGGTTATCCTTAAGATAAGGTTACTCCCGCCCTTAATACCATAAACATCCCTTAAAGCCCCATCCTTAACATCCCTAACGACTATTTCAACGCTCCTATTTACAAGCATGGACAAAACGGTTGAAGCAGAGCCCATAACTATGTTGCCGATCTCCCTAAGAGCATCTAGCTCCTCAGGGGAGAGAAAACCTCCCGTCTTCGGTTTACTCACCTGCGCCCTAAGAAGGGCGTCTATCTCTTCCTGCGTTAACAAAGCATCACTCATTTAAAACTCCTCCTCTGCCGCTAAACTCTCCACACGGACAGCGAGCTTCCTTCCCACGGTCCCAACCTTACCCTTGAACTTCACCCTCTCTCCCACCTTTATGCTTACCAAGGAGTTAACTTTCTCATTTAAGAGTATAACATCACCCACATCCAGATTAAGAAGCTCTTCCACAGTTATTGAAGATGTGCCGAGCTCGACAGAAACAGGAATCCTAACCCTCTCCAACCTTCTTTTAAGGTTCTCAAGCATCTCAGGAGGAGTCTCTTTTCTTATTGCGGAGAACCAGTACTGAGCGCTGAGCTTCGAAACTATAGGTTCAAGAATAAAGTACGGAAAACAAAGGTTTATCATCCCCTCTATATCTCCCACCTTAGCATCCAACGTCACAACAGCCGTCATATCATTCGGAGGAGCTATCTGAACAAATTGCGGATTGGTCTCTAAGCCTTCAAACCGAAGCTTAAGCTCAACCACATGCCCCCATGCCTCCTCCAAAACCGAGAGAAAGTCATCTATCAACCTTCTAACTACGGTTACCTCTATATCTGTGAGCTCCCTGGGCTTCCTAAGAGGTTCCCCTCTACCACCAAGCAGTCTATCTATTATGGCGAAGATCAAGGATGGGTTGATCTCAAGTATGGATGTCCCTTCCAAGGGCTCCAGTGAAAAGAGAACCAAAACTGTTGGATTAAGTAGAGACCTAGTGAACTCCTCATAGGTCACCTGATCAACGGAAACGACCTTCATCTGAACCACAGAGCGCACCCTGGCAGATAAAGTAGTGGTTAAAAGACGAGCAAAGCTCTCATGTATCATCTGGAGACCCCTTATCTGATCCTTGGAGAACTTATCGGGTCTCTTGAAATCATAAACTTTTATCTTCTTGGTTTCCTTCTGCTTAATGGCCTCTACATCTAGGGTGCCAGAGCTTAAAGCCTCAAGAAGCGCATCTATTTCATCTTGCGACAGAATCTCCGGCACCAGTCCTCACCTCACTGGACAACGAAATCGGTAAAATAGACCCTCAGAATCCTACCTTTATCCGGAGGTACGATCTTATTTAAGTTTGTCTTTATCTCGACCGCAAGAGACAAAAGACCCGCTGATGTCGATAGGTCCGATGCCTTCTTATCCTTCACAGTAAGTATTATAGCATCACGAAGACGAACGTTCCACTCAGGTTTAGAAAGCTCGGCAATGGTCTTAGTGCTGCTAACCTCTAACGAAATCTTAAACCTCGCAAATCGAGTCTCATCCTTGTCCGCAAGGTTGATGGTGAACTCTCCCAGATCCATGATTGGCCCGCTTTCAACGGGACGAACATCCTTGCCTGAGCTAACCCTGCTTGTGATCACCCTCTGAGCTATGAAGAAGGAAACACCAGCTGAAAGGATCACCGCCAACAGAACCACTATAATCATCTTTGGGTCTATAGGCAACTTAAACTTAAGATTCAAATAACCCCAACCTCCTTAAAAGGGAACGAGGGTTTTAGTGCTTAATATAACTATGTCAACCCTCCTATTAAGGGCTTTGTGCTCGGGCGTATCGTTTGGAACTATAGGTCTATACTGGCCATAACCAGCTATGGCTACCCTTCGAGGATCGATTCCCCCCCTATCTATTATGAACTTAGCAACGGAAGATGCTCTAGCCGCAGAAAGCTCCCAATTGGATGGATAAATGGGTGTCCTTATAGGAACGTTATCAGTGTGCCCCTCAACCCTGAGATCATTTGGGATCTCAGCAAGTATTTTTGAAAGCTCAAGTAGTATAGGTATAGCACCTGGTTTTAAGGAAGCGCTACCCGGATCAAAAAGAATGCTTTCCGTTAAGGTTATAACGAGCCCCTCCCTCGTAAATCTCATCTTAAGCTCCCCACCAAGGTTCTCCCTCTCGGTGAGCCTTTCCACCTGCTTCATGACCTCCTTGAGATACTGGGTTTGCTGTCTCAACATGCCAGCATCCATGCCAGTGAAACCCATCCCAATTAGCCTCTCCGCATCAAAGGTCCTCCCACCAGTTAAAACTCCTATAGCCCCCTTAAAGGAAAATATCATCTTTTGAAACTGCATTACATCTATCGTGGAAAAAGAGAACAGGAAAACGAAAAAAGTCAGAAGCAAAGTGACCATATCACCATATGTGGTTAACCAACCGGGAGACTTAGTCTCCTCACCCTTCTTCCTTCTCTCCCTAGGCATACTCTTTAAGCAGCCTCCTCTTCGGCTTTCTTCTTAGAACCTTCATAGGTAAGCCTCAAAGCCGGTGGTAAGTAGACTTTCAACTTCTCCTCAACTATCCTGGGATTCTCACCCGCCTGTATCGCAAGAACCCCCTCAACGATCATCTCCCTAAGCAAGACCTCCTCCTCCGTCCTAACCGCTAGCTTCTTGGCTATGGGGAGAGCGAAGGCATTGGCTATGATAGATCCGTAAAATGTGGTTATAAGGGCTACTGCCATTCCCGGACCCAAGGCGTTTGGATCATCAAGATGCCCAAGCATCTGAATTAAACCTATAAGGGTCCCAAGCATACCGAAGGCAGGTGCCATCTCTCCCCACGTCTCGAACACAGACCTGTTTAACTTATGCCTCTCCTCAAGAAAGGATATCTCAGCATCAAGTATGTTTCTAACTAACTCCGGGTCGGTACCATCAACTACAAGCTGTATACCCTTCTTAAGGAATGGATCCTCCAAAGCCGCAGCTTCATCCTCTAAGGCAAGTAAACCCTCCCTTCTCGCCCTCTCAGCGAACCTTATCATCATATTTAACACATCCATCATGTTCTGACTCTTCGTAAAGAAGGCGTTTCTAAGAAGCTGAGGTAAGAGCTTCACCCTCGCAAGTGGATTGCTTGCCAAAACAACCGATATGCTTCCGCCAAAGGTAATCAAGAAAGCTGGGACATCCACAAACGCACCAACATCTCCACCCAATATTATCGCTCCAAAAACCAAAGCCCATGCCATAAAGATACCTGCTGCTGTTGCTAAATCCATTCTATCACCATTCCAGTAAAAGCATTACTTTTTCATTATACCACGACAAGTCTACCCAATGCACGCTTATACTCGATCACCCTTCTTATAACCTCATCCACAGACTCCTTAACTATGTATCTATGCTCGTTGACTAGGGTGATAACCGTATCGGGAGTAGCTTCAACAGTTTCGATCAGATCCGCATTTACGACGAACTCCTTACCATTAAGTCTGGTTAACTTTATCAAACCTAACTATACCTCCTTTATCTCTTAAGGTTAACGAGGTCCCTTAAGTTCTCATCAGCAGTCGTTATAACCCTTGTGTTCGCTTGAAAGCCCCTTTGAGCGACGATCATGTTCACGAACTCCTCGGCCAGATCAACGTTGGACATCTCAAGATAGCCCTGCAAGACAACGCCTGCTCCCCCCTCGCCAGCAAACTTAAGCTGAGCCTTCCCTGAATTATAGCTCTCAGCAAAAAGGGTATTGCCAACTTTGATTAAACCCGATGGGTTGTTGAAAACCGCTACCGCAAGCTTATAAAGAGGTTGAGTTCTACCGTTACTGTAAACGCCACTTACAAGCCCAGACTGATCTACGGTGAAGCTCTTAAGCACTCCCATCGGATAACCATCGACATACTTCGCCGACATCGTGAAATCAGAAGCAAACTGTGTAACCCCTCCTATGGCATCCCCCTTATGGGCAAAGTAAACCGTTATGCTCTGAGGTAGAGTTGCTCCACTGAAGATGGATGAAGTTATAGGGTTTTGCGGTATGTTAATAACCCCAGTAACATCGTTAGTTACATCGAGAAGACCGTTACTGTTGAAGGTTAGTGATGCGAGAAAGCCGGAAGCCGCCACCCCTATGCTGCCAGCGGGGGTTTTATATGTTAAGACCCACCCAACCACCCACCTGTTCTGGTCCACCTTTACAACGGATATCTTAAGGTCGTGAGTGTTTCCCAGAGAATCGTACACCTGGGTCCAAGTGTTATAGGATGTGCCTATGGAGGCCGAAGCGTCGAGGTTACACCCTAAATCTATCCTAGTCGTATCTTTCCCCGGCAGCTTAGAACCAACCTCTACCCTTATTGGAACCAAGGATGTCGTGTCCACTATAGTAGTCCCATCGGCTGATATGCTCGCTGCCCATCCCTGAAGGATAAAGCCGGTCGCCGGATCAACGAAGGTTCCGTTTGAATCCATGGAGAAGGCTCCTGCTCTGGTGTAGTAGTAGCTTGTGCCGTTGCTAACGACGAAAAAACCATCTCCCTGAAGCATCAGGTCAGTGCTATTCCCCGTCATCTGAGGGGTACCTTGAGTGAATATCGTATCTATCGCTCCAAGCTGCATCCCCATACCGAGCTCCATGGGGTTTATCCCCCCTATAGCACCAGTGGGAGCCATAGCGTTCCTTAGCGTCTGATACAGGACATCTTTGAAAGTAACCCTACTCTTCTTAAAGCCTATAGTGTTAACGTTCGAGATGTTATTACCTATAACATCAAGATCTATTAAGTGATTCTTTAAACCAGATATACCAGAGTATAGGCTTCTCAACATCTGGAAAACGCCTCCTTTTTAAGCTTAAGAGGCGCTCCTTCGCCAAGGTTTCCCATCCATGAATTAAGCTTAAGATTTGATCTCTTCAATGCTATTTAAGGGAACCTCATACTTACCGTTATCTATAATGAGAACTATGCCATCGCTCGCGGGCTTGATGCCCGTAACTTTGCCCTCCACAATTTTACCCGTTTCCGAATCCGTGAACTTAACGCTCTTCCCGATCAGACTCACAAACTGCGTCCAGGAAAAGTTGACCAAAAAGCTCTCCAAGCTTCTAGCCATATTGGTTACCTGCTCAAGGGTGCTGAACTGAGCCATCTGACTCACAAACTCCGTATTCTCCATGGGAGAAAGGGGATCCTGATAGCGAAGCTGGGTTACGAGCAACCTCAAGAAGGCATCCTTATCTAACTCGGCTCCAGATTTACGAGAACTACCTGAACTTGAATTAGAGTAAAGATATTGAGAACCTATACTGCTTAAGGAACCAAACATCTCACCATCACCCCCTTAAGCTAAGATGTCAAGTCCGTCCTCCATGACCCCTCTTACTCCTAAAAACTGGGAAGTCTCCGATTCGGGAGCGTTGACCAACGAGTTAATCTCTTTAGCGGCTTCGCTTGAGCCCGGCTCACTATACCCCCCGCCTCTATGATTGAGCTCCCCTCCCAGGAAGAAATCGGCCTCAAAGAGGTAGCCTTGACTTCTGAAGAGAGATTGAAGCTGCTGAAGATTGTTCTCAAAGAGGCTCTTAACCTCCTGCGAAGGAAGCCAGAAGCGAGCGGTGATCTTATCCCCCTGAACCTCTATCTCAAATTTCACCTTACCAAGCTCTGGAGGATAAAGCTCCACCACAGCTTCCCTCTTGCCATCCTTTAGGTTAAGCTCAAACTTCTTAAGGAAATCGCCAAAGGTATCGCTAAGCTTTGGGAACTCAGAAAGAGATCCCTCCTCCAAAGCTCCTTTAAACTCGAAGGTGAGAGACTGGTCAAAATCTTCTCCACCCCCATCGCCGACAAGGCTGCTACCATTACCATCTCCTTGAGGAAGCTCAAACAACTTCTCCACTTTAAGGGAAAGGTCACCTTCAAACTCAGGTTTAACTTGGATATCCTCCTGAATCCTATACTCCCGACCCACCAAATTAGGTACGTCTTTCCTTAAATCAAAGGAAAGCTTAGGATCTTGATCAAGCCTTTGCTTCGACCTATCCTCCCAAATCTCAGAACCATGAGATAAATCTTTAAGCGAGGGAGGAAGTTTACCTTCACCCCTTCCAGCTTCCCTGGGAGTCTCTAAGATCCTCTCCTGAATCTCAGAACCATAGGATAGGAGTGTACCCTTGACCCTCTCAAGCTTCCGAAAAAGATTTAGCTTCCCACCGTCATCCAATGCAATGCTTTTCGCTCCTTCCTCCTTTACCTTCGCTATGGAAGGAGATGGCTTGGGTTGATCGCTTAGAGAAAGCTCGCTTTTCCACTCTCCAACCTTTGGCTTTTCCTGAGATTCGCTAAAATCACCAACTTCCCTCATCTCAGTAACGACCTCTCCTTGAACAAACTTCTTAGAAGCCTCAGAATGATTAAACTTCAACCTTGAATTGTTGCCCCCAGGACCATCAAGAGGGAAAGCTTCACCTTTTGAGATACTCCTAACCTCCAAGGGAGGACCTTTCTCAATCTTCGCTCCATTAATATCTCCCTTACCCTCACCTAAAGAAGCTCTTTCCCTTAAAGGGAGTTTCTTGCCCTCAACGTCTAACTTTTCAAAACTTTGACCTCCACTGATTTTGGGGGAAAGATTTTCTTTAGGTAAATCAGTAGCCTTACATAAATTATCCACCCTCTCGACTCTTTGAGGAACGATAACTGATGCGTTAAACAAGGAAAGGTTAGGGGAAGATACCCATAACTCTCCGAGCTTAGCCTTCTCTTGAGCTTTCTTAAGCTCACTTGAAAAACGCTCACTAGAAGATCTGGCTCTTTTAACTACCTTACTGCGGCAACCCTCCTTGACCTCGGCCTTAGCTCCCATCCTTAGAAGCATATTGAAGAAAGAAGTCTTAAGCTTCACCTTTTCTCCCTCCCCATTTTCGACAGGAGTTGAGCCGCCTTACTGGGTTCCAACGAAGAGAGTATCTTCGCTGCCCTTTCTTGATCCAGATTCCTCAGTATGGCTATCGCTAACTCATCATCAAGGTTGCTTATTATAGCAGCTGCATCAGAGGGCCTCATAGCCGCGTAGTAAGAGGCTAACCTCTTGGCCTCTTCCTCTGATACTCTTTTAGCAGAAAGCTCCTGAGAGACCTTTGCCGTCAGCTCAGCTAACCTCCTTCTCTCCTCCTCAAGCTTGGCTTTCTCTACCTCTATCTCCCTGATTTTGGCCTCAAGCTCCGCCTCCTTCTTAGATACCTCCTTCTTAAGCTTCTCCTCAAGCTCTCTCAACCTTCTAGCCCAGACCTCAAGTTCCATCCTTCTCCTCTCAATGGGCGTAAAGCGCACCCTTAACTCCGAAGTGAACTTCTCCACATATTTGCCGACATAAGGCAAACTCTTAGCGTAAGGGTAAATGTTAGTTATATATACTTTCTTAACGTCAATAACCCTCGCAAAGTGAAGGCCTATAGATGTCCCCAAGAGAGCAAAGAAGCCTAAAAATAAGATCAACAGGAGTTTTTTCATTTTTCACTCTTCCGTTCTCTATAAATGGAAAGGACCTTCTTAATGTAGTCTTGCGTCTCCTTGTATGGAGGTATCCCGCCATACCTATCCACGGCGTTAGGCCCAGCATTGTAAGCAGCTAACGCTAATTCAAGGTTTCCACTATATCTTTCGGTTAAATATCTCAAGTACTTTACCCCTCCCATTATATTCTCCTCTATATCGAAGGGGTCAAGAACACCAAGCTCCCGTGCCGTACTCGGCATGAGCTGCATTAAGCCCATAGCTCCCTTGGGAGAAACGACCCTGGGATTGAAGTTTGATTCAACCTCCATGATCGCCATTATAAGGTCTGGATCCACTCCATAGGTCCTGCTAGCTCTATTAACCACATCTTTAATCGAGGGCTGAGAGCGAGGAAGAACCGAAGCGACTCCCCCCCTCCGAGGGGAACTTGAGGGAGGGCTTTCCCCAGGCTCCTCTTTAGATGAAGACCTACTCAACTCCTTAAGGTAAAGCTCCTTGAAGTTTGACCCTACATCCTTACGCTCGCTAAGAGGCGTTCGAGAAAGCTCGCTAAACCCCCTCCTTATTTCTTCTATTCTCTTAAGGACCTTCTTAAGCCCCTCAAGAGCCACTCTCTTCCCTCCTTAAAAACAGGTTCTGACCGATCTCATCCAATATAACCCTCTCCCTATAAAGCTCCTCAAGAATAAAGCTTTCAAAGTCCCTCTCCTTAAGCCTCTCAAACTTTCTCCTCTCCTTCGAGGCCTTTAAAAGCTCGCTTCTTTTTTCCTCTATCCTTTTTTCTATCTCCCTTATCTCTCTTTCCTTTCTCTCTATCAGCGATGTCAAAGAGTTGATCAAGTAAAGGTAAAGCCTAAGCTCACCACCTTTTAACCCTTTGCTCTGCTCTTCAGAAAGCTCTCCCCTTAAAGACTCAAGCTCCCCCAGCAGTCTATCCCTCTCCACTATAAGCTCTTCCTTAGACGCGGTTAAAAGGGCAAGCTCGCTTTTAAGAGCATCTTCAATCCGTCTCTTAAGTTCAAGTATCTTCTCAAATCTAAACCTGAAGGCCATCTTTAACCTCCAAAGTTCCTAATAAGCCACTCTCGGGCTTCCTCCAAGGTAGACTTTTCCCTTATCCCCTGAGTTAAAAAAGCCCTTATCTCCTCAAGCTTACTTAAGGCTTCATCTATCACCTTATTGGTTCCCTTAACATAAGCCCCTATATTGATCAAGTCCTGAGCTTCCTCATAGGCAGCCAGAAGCTCTCTCAACCTCGTCGCCGCACGATAATGCTCCTCAGGAACTATCTCTATCATCAACCTACTTATGCTTCTTAATACATCTATAGCTGGGTAGTGATTCTTAGAGGCTAACTTTCTTGAAAGAACTATGTGCCCATCGAGTATGCTCCTAACAGTATCAGCGATGGGTTCATTCATATCATCCCCTTCAACGAGTATGGTGTAAAAGGCGGTTATCGAACCTAGCTCCGAGTTTCCCGCCCTCTCAAGTAAACGAGGAAGAAGGGAAAAGACTGAAGGAGTGTATCCACGCGTCGCAGGGGGCTCTCCCACCGTTAAACCTACCTCCCGCTGAGCCATAGCGAAGCGCGTTATGGAATCCATCATCAATATAACATCAAGCCCCTTATCTCTGAAATACTCCGCGATAGCCGTAGCGGTGAAGGCAGCCTTAAGCCTTATAAGCGCAGGCTCATCAGATGTAGCAACTACTACCACAGATCTTCTAAGCCCATCTTCCCCCAAATCTCTCTCTATGAACTCCCTTACCTCTCTACCTCTCTCACCGATCAGACCTATCACGCTAACCGCTGCAGAGGTGTTTCGAGCGATCATGCCTAGCAAAACGCTCTTACCGATGCCGCTTCCCGCGAAGATCCCCATCCTTTGCCCTTTACCACAAGTTAGAAGGCCATCGATAGCCCTAACTCCAACTGATATAGGGTCCTTTATCCTGTTCCTGTTAAGCGGAGAAGGGGGTTTTCTATCCAGTGGGTATTCATCCTCCCAATCTATTGGCCCCTTACCGTCTATAGGTTCCCCAAAGGCGTTTAAGATACGACCCAAGAGCGACTCCCCAACCCTAACCCTCAGTCTCTCTCCTCTGGCTATAACCTCACACCCTGGAGCGATATGGTCCATACTACCCAAGGGCATAAGCAACACCCTATCCTCCTTAAAGCCAACTACCTCAGCTCTTACGCTTCTACCATCCCTAAGGCGAACCTCACACACTTCCCCGATCGAGGCCTCCGGCCCCTTAGACTCTATCACCAACCCCACAACCTTCACCACTTTACCGTTGATCTTCATGGGATCGAAGTCTTTAAGCCTATAGATATACCTGCTAAGCAAGGCTCTCTCCCCTACCCTCCTTAAGAAGCCTATCTATGAATCTTTCGATCTCCTCAATCTGTCTTTCTATGCGCGCATCCACCACGCCTAAGCCGCCCTCAACGACGCACCCACCCCTTTCTACGCGGGAATCCTCGATGATATCTAGCTCCTTTAAGCCCTCGATCGAACTGAAAAGCTCCTCTCTTCGCTCTACAACCTTAGGGAGGTCGTCAGGGTTAACCCTCACGACTATCTTCGCCCTCTCCTCAAGCTTCTTCACTGCAGCCTTTATAACCCTAATGACTAAATCCCTATCAACCTCAACCTCTTTTAAAAGAAGCTTCCTCAAGACTATCTTTATTATCTCTATAACTTCAGGCTCTATCTCCTCAAGCAACTTATCTTTAGAGGACTTGATTCCCTCTATAACCGACCTTAAAAGTGCAATGAGATCATCATACTCCTTGCGCCCTTCCTTAATCCCCTCCCTATAACCCTCATCGTACCCCTTCTTAAAACCATCATTAAAGGCCTTCTCCCTTATGGAGTCAGCCTCTCCCTTAGCCTCTCTGATTATCTTCTCGGATGCCCTCTTAGCTTCCTCATCGGCCTTCCTCTTTATCTCCTCAGCCTCTTTATGAGCCCTCTTAATGATATCCTCAGCCTGAGAGGAAAGCTCTCTTATCCTTTTCTCTAACTCCTTTATCTCCTCTTTCAGCTCCTCTCTCTTAGCCAAGAGTTCCTCTTCTACCCTATCTTTATCCTCATTAAAGACGTTATGCTCTTCTTCAAGCTTTTCCTCCAAAGACGAGTTCCTACCGTTCTCCTCTTCACCCACAAGGAAAGGTGTGTCCAGAAGCCTAACGTACTTAATGAGATTTCCTTTAAACAATCAGCTCTTCCTCCCCGCCCCTCGCTATTATTATCTCGCCGGCTTCCTCAAGCTGCCTTATGATATTAACTATCCTCTGTTGCGCATCCTCTACATCTCTAACCCTAACCGGCCCCATGTACTCCATATCCTCCTTAAGCATCTGAGCAGCCCTCTTAGACATGTTCTTAAAGAACTTCTCTCTAACCTCCTCACTGGCTCCCTTTAAGGCCAAGGCCAAATCCTTCATGTCAACCTCCCTTAGCACTCTCTGAATAGCTCTATCGTCAAGGTGAATAACATCCTCAAAGACGAAGAGCCTCTTCTTGACCTCCTCCGCCAACTCAGGGTCCTGCTCCTCAAGAGCCTCTATGATGTTCTTCTCTGTTCCGCGATCAGACCTATTAAGGATCTCAACGAGAGCCTCTATACCTCCAACCATGGTGAAGTCTTGACTTACGAAGGCTGAAAGCTTACGCTCCAGAACCCTTTCCACCTCTCTTATAACATCTGGGGAGGTCCTGTCCATGGTAGCTAATCGCCTAGCGACATCAACCTGAATCTCAGGTGGCAGCCCAGATAAGACCGAAGCAGCTTGATCAGGAGGAAGATAGGCTAATATCAAAGCTATAGTTTGGGGGTGCTCTCCCTGAATTACTGAGAGGAGCTGCATAGGGTCCGTCTTCCTTACGAACTCGAAAGGCCTAACCTGAAGCTGAGCGGTAAGCTTGCTTAATATCTCCTTAGCCTTCTCAGGGCCAAAGGCCTTCTCCAAAAGCTCCTTAGCGTAATTAACCCCTCCCTTAGCCATGAACTCCTGGGCAACCAAAAGATGCTGAAATTCATGAATGACCTCGTTTTTAACCTCCGGGGGGATGGTCGGAAGGTTTGCTATCTCGAGAGTTAACTGCTCCACTTCCTCCTCCTCAAGGTGTTTGAAGACCTGAGCTGATATCTCGGGGCCCAATATAACTAACAGTATGGCAGCTTTTTCCCTACCGCTAAAACCCTCCTTCCTCTTCTTAGCCACCAAAGGTCACCTTCACTACTCCTCATAAATCCAGGATTTTATAACCTTTGCTACCTCCTCAGGGTGCCTTACCGCAAAACCCCTTAAATCTTCTATCTCAATCACCCTCTCCTCCTCCAAAAATAGCTCAGGGTGAGCCAGCATCTCCTCAAGGGTAGGCCTCTTCTCGGCAGGGGGAGCCTCAGCAGCAAGCTTAGCCTCCTCCTCAAGCTTCTTCTTCCTCCACCTTCTCCAGATGAAGTAACCCACCGCTGAACCTAGGAGCGCACCTATAACCCCCAAGGTTATCATCAAGCGGAAGCGTTCTTTTGCCCTTAGCTCTTCCTCAAGCTCCCTAAGATAAGCTACGTTGAACTCCATGCTCTGAACCACGATCTCATCTCCCCTATTGGGGTCATACCCCACAGCGGCAGCTACGGCGTTCTTGAGATCCTGAAGCTGAGTTGGATCGAGTTTAGCATCCACGACGACGGAAACGGTCATCCTTCTTATCTTTCCTGGAGCAACCACCTCCCGCTCCTCCTCCTTACTCAGCTCATAGTTCCTTATGTTTTCGGTCTTAGAGTAAGCTATCTCCTCGCCCTTTTTCTGGGGCACCTGATATCCAGGAATGTTAGTTTGAGTTCCTGGAACTCCCGCTGGAGGAGCAACGGTCCCCCTATACTGCTCTTCTATATTCTGTTCGCTTCTAACTATACCACTATTTCCAACCACCGGCTTAAAGATCTCCTTCTTCACTTCCCTCTTACTTAAATCTATCTCAACCTTCACCTTGGCAACCGCCCTGCCAGGGCCAAAGACCTTCTCCAGCATGGCCTTGAGCTTTCCCTCAAGCTCCCTCTCGTATAGGCTCTCTATCTCCTTCTGAAGCGTTGAGACCTTCTCGGTCTCCCTTATTATATACTCCTCACGAAGCATCTCACTTAAGATGTTACCCTGAGTATCAACCACAACCACATCATCCGGAGAAAGTCCCTCAACGCTGTGGGAGACCAAGTGAACTATAGCCTTAACCTGCCCTTGTGAAAGCTTAGCTCCAGGCTTTAACTTAACGAGAACAGAAGCAGTAGTAGCCTTTTGCTCCTCCACATAAAGGCGAGGCTGGGGAAGAACTATGTTAACCTTAGCTAGCTCGATCGCCTCGAGATTCATTATCGTCCGCGTGAGCTCACCCTCAAGAGCCCTGAGGTAGGTTATCTGCTCCTGAAAGGTGGTCAAACCGAACTTCGGCTTTTCAAAGACCTCGAAGCCTACTACACCCTGAGTGGGTAAACCCATACCCGCAAGCTGTATCCTGAGGTTATAAACCTTATCCATGGGCACCAGTATGGTTTTACCCTCATCTGCTATCTGATGAGGAACCTTCATCTTCTCAAGCTGATCAACTATAGCAGAGGCATCCTTGGGATCCAGATTTGTGAAAAGGGGAACAAATTGAGGAGCCCTCGCCCAGATCAATAAAAGGAGAAAAGAAAACAACAGAGCCACTCCAGCCCCAACTAAAACGATCCTTTGGGGTTTAGAGAGCTCCTTCCATCGAGACAACAAGGCATTAACATAACCTCTGATTTTATCAAACATGACCCTAAGTTAACCTCGACAACCTATCGTAGGCATCAATTAACCTGTTCCTTATCTCCGTAAGCAATCTAACGGCAAGCTCAGCTTTTCTAACGGCTATAGCTACCTCATGGACGTCATCTATCTCCCCCGTAGCGAGCTTCTGAGATAGATTATCCGCCTCCTTCTCCAAATCATTTACCTTTTTTAATCCATCCTTAAGAAGCTTTAAAAATCCACTTTCAACCTTTTCCTCTTCCTTGGTTATCTTCTCCTCAACCTTAGGCTTAGGTAGATTAAGCCTGTCGAGAGAGAGGATAATCTTTCCTACCAAATAAAATCACCCCCTCATCACCTCGAGGGCACTCATGAACATGCTTCTCGTAGTATTTATGGCCATAAGATTGGCTTCGTAAGCCCTGCTTGCTGCTATCATATCGACCATCTCCCGAACCACGTTCACGTTGGGATAAGCCACATACCCATCCTTATTTGCATCTGGATGGTAGGGATCGTAAACCAAGCGTGGGGGTGTCTCATCCTCAACTATCTCCTTCACTCTAACCCCTTCTCCCCTGAAGTCCGAGATTCTCTTAGGTGAAGGAGGGAATCGAAAGCCAAAGCTAAGAGGAAAGACCCTTTCACGCGATTCAAATATTACCATCTTCCTCTTATAAGGACCGCCTTCAGGAGTCCTCGTTGTGTTAACATTAGCCAAGTTGTCAGCTATTACATCGAGCCATAACCTATGAGCCGTAAGCGCAGAAGCGCTCACATCTATGGTCTTAAATAGGTTCATCGCTCACCCTACCTCCTTCCCACTACAACATCAAGTATAGCGAACTTTCGACCTAAAGCCCTAGTAACTGCCGTATACTTCATAACGTTTTTGTTCAGCTCCGCAAGCTCCACATCTATGTCCACACCGTTTTTATCGTTTCTGAAGTAAATATCATCTCTTTCCCATACCTCCGGACTAACCTTGTCCAGCGTGATCTCTGGCTGAGGTATAGGTATATGTTTGGGATGAGTCAGATATCCCTTTATCCTCCTTGGTTCGTGAGAAAGAGCTGTCTTAAGCTCCTCCTCAAAGGTAACCTCTCTTCTTTTGTAATCAGGAGTATTAACGTTAGCGATGTTATCAGCTATAACCCTCTGCCTCAAAGAGAGAGCACCAAGAGTTTTCTCAAGAACCTTCGTAGTCCTATCGAAGAGCAAGGAGCACCACCTCCCCTTCTATTTTCGCTATGGAGATGGTGCACCTTTAGCTATTTAACCTTAAGTTCCTTCAAAAATAGTGGTGTTAAAACTCGGATGTAGGTTCCCTTCATGCCGAGAGACCTCGTCTCTATTATACCAGCACTTTCGAGCTTCCTCAAAGCGTTAACTATAACCGAACGCGTGACCCCTATGTCCCCAGCTATCTTGCTTGCGATGACAACTCCCTCACTATTATTGAACTTTTCGAATATCTTTCTCATAGCAGATAGCTCAGAGTAAGATAGCGTCCTTAAAGCCAACTGAACCGTGATTTGCTCCCTCGCCATCCTCTCCATCTCCTCGTTCCTAGCTCTCAAGATCTCTATCCCTACTATGGTAGCTCCGTACTCCGCTAGTATCTGATCAGCCAGAGAAAGACCGTTGTCAAAGCGTGCAATCACAAGCGTCCCCAACCTTTCGCTACCACCGATCACCGGAAAGAAGCTCACGAACTTATTAGGATATCTGCACTCCGTATCAAGGAAGTAAGAACATCTCCCCCCCTTAGGCGTCTGATTAACCATAGGCTCAATTATTCTTAAAAGCTTCTCGTTATACTCATCAGGATACCTTCCTTCGTTTAAAACCTTCCAAACCTCAGGGCAATCGTAGTTATTCAAGAGCGCATAACCCAATATCCTGCCATCCTTATCCGAGATGTAAACGTTAGCCTCTATAACTTCACTTAAAACGCTAGCTAAGGACATGAAATCTGCCTCACGCGCCGCTTGCCGTTCCACAAGGCGACTTATTCTACGTTCCCTACGTAAAAGCTCCTCTAAAAGAGCGATATCCACACCCTTCGTCATGTTTTCACCCCTCCTTAAAGGATATACTGGCTTAGGTCCTTTCTCCCCACTATGGAGGAGAGTTTCTCCTCAACATACCTATCATCTATAACTACCCTCGAACCCCGTCTTTCAGGAGCCTCGAAGGATATGTCTTCAAGGAGTTTCTCCATAACCGTGTGAAGCCTTCTTGCCCCAATGTTCTCCATCTCCTCGTTTATCCTATAAGCTATTTCAGCTATCTTGCTTATAGCCTCAGGTGTGAAATCAAGGTCCACCCCTTCTGTAGCTAAGAGAGCTTTGTATTGCTTTATCAAGGCATTCTTCGGCTCAACCAGAATCCTCTCAAGGTCATCCTTGCTCAAAGGCTTAAGCTCAACTCTTATAGGGAATCTACCTTGAAGTTCGGGAATTAGGTCCGACGGCTTAGCTATATGAAAGGCACCAGCAGCGATGAATAGTATATGATCAGTCCGAACAGGTCCATACTTGGTTATAACAGTAGACCCCTCAACTATGGGTAGGAGATCCCTTTGGACCCCCTCCCTCGACACATCAGGACCATAGGTGCTACCCTTACTGACGATTTTATCTATCTCATCTATAAAGACTATCCCGGTTTCTTCGGCCCTCCTTATAGCCTCCTGAGCCACCTCATCCATATCTATTAGTTTCTGAGCCTCCTCCTGCTCAAGAACTTTCCTGGCCTCCTTAACCTTTAGCTTCCTTCTCTTCATCCTTGGAGGGAATATATTCCCTAAAAGATCCTGAAAGTTAATCCCCAAGTCCTCAACCCCCATGGCTGTGAAAACCTCAACCCTAGGCATTGACCTGTCCACAGTATCTATCTCTATCACCCTCTCCTCAAGCTGCCCGCTCCTCAACATCTCAAGAAGCCTCTGCCTCGTGCTCTCTCTAACGGAAGGCTCAAAAGAACCAGGCTCCTGAGCGGCATAGGAAAACCTCATGCCGGGCATCAAGGCCTCCACTATTCTTAGCTCAGCGTGAGTCTTGGCCTCCTCCCTAACCTCCTCGATCTTCTCCGATTTAACCATCTGAACCGCAACCTCAACCAGCTCCCTTATTATCGAATCGACATCCCTGCCAACATAGCCAACCTCGGTGAACTTTGTAGCCTCAACCTTAACGAATGGAGCTCCCACGAGGCTAGCGAGCCTTCTTGCTATCTCGGTCTTCCCGACGCCTGTGGGCCCTATCATGAGTATGTTCTTAGGAGCTATCTCCTCCCTCAACTCAGGAGGAAGCGCTTTCCTCCTTATTCTATTTCTCAAGGCTATCGCTACCGCCTTCTTGGCCTCCTCTTGCCCAACTATGTACCTATCAAGAGCTTCAACTATCTGACGAGGGGTTAATCCCTCCACCGACATTATCTTCACCTCTTTTTAAAGTTTCTCTATTATAAAGTTATCGTTAGTATATATGCATAACAGGGAGGCTATCCTCAGGGACTCCTTAACTATCTCCTCAGCTGAAAGATCCGTATGAGCGATTAGCGCCTTTGCCGCAGCTAAGGCATAGGCCCCACCCGACCCAACAGCTATCACGTTATCATCGGGCTCAACTATATCCCCCGTACCAGATATTAGAAGCATCCTCTCCTTATCCATAACTATCAGCAGAGCCTCAAGCCTCCTTAAGGCCCTATCCGTTCTCCAATCCTTGGCCATCTCAACGGCAGCCTTAAGTAAATTCCCTTGATGCTCCTCAAGCTTTCCCTCAAACCTCTCAAGCAATGTCATGGCATCCGCAGTCGCTCCAGCAAAGCCAGCCAAAACCCTACCACCATAAAGGCGTCTAACCTTCCGAGCGTTCTCCTTAAGGACTATCTCCCCCATCGTAACCTGACCATCTCCCCCCATAACGGAATCACCCTTATGCTTTAAAGCTATTATCGTAGTAGACCTAACTCCGGGGATGGGCAAGAGCGTACACCTCCTTTATCCTATCCAGCGTTATCTTGGTATAAATCTGCGTTGTAGTTAAGCTCGAATGCCCCAACAACTCCTGAACGGTGCGCAAATCGGCCCCCCCTTCGAGAAGATGAGTAGCAAACGAGTGCCTTAAAACGTGGGGGGTGACATCGCTTCCCAAGCCAGCCTTAATAGCCATCCTCTTTACGATCCTCTCCACGCTCCTCGACGTGAGCCTATCACCATCTCTATTCTTAAAAAGGGGCCCCTTCATCCCACTCTCAGATCCATAAGCCCTCAAAGCCTCGAGGGCCTTAGATCCTATGGGGACGACCCTTTCCTTGCCCCCTTTCCCCAAAACCCTCACCACTTCACTATCCCAGTCTATATCGCTCCAGTTCAGAGAAACAAGCTCACTAACCCTAACACCGGTTGCATAGATAAGCTCCACTATCGCTCTCTCCCTCGCATCCGAAGCAACCGATATGAGCTGCTCTACCTCCTCCTTAGACAGGGCTCGGGGAAGAGGCCTTCCCGACTTAGGGTTCCTAATAAACTTCTCCAAAGGCTCACTTATATACCCCTTCCTTCTAAGAAACCTTAAAAAGGACCTTATAGAAGATAGCTTGCGCGCTATACTGCTTTTCTCATATCCCTGAGAGGATAGAAAGCTCCTATACTCCCACAAAGCCTCTCTGCTTAAATCAAGGAATCTCGCTTCTAAAAAGTTTAAAAAATCACACACATCAGAAGAGTAAGCCTTGAGAGTGTGCTCAGAAAATCCTTTAAATAAGGCAAGCTCATGTAAAAATTCATCTAACTCTAGTTCAAACCCCATTTTAACTTAATATTTTAACCTTTCCCACCAATTTGTCAAGGCCTTTATCGCTCTTTCTGAAAATTTTATCCTTTTATCCTTTCTATTTCGCACATTGATCTCAAGCGGAGGAAGAATACCAAAGTTAGCGTTCATCGGCTGGAAGCTCTTAGGGGAAGCGCTCGTTATGTATCTTAAGAGCGAGCCGATCATCGTCTCAGGCGGAAAGGATATTTTGCCTCCTGAAACCACGCTTAAAGCAGCAACCAATCCCATAGCCGTCGACTCCATATACCCCTCAACGCCTACGATCTGCCCAGCGAATAGGACCCTCGGGTTAATCTTAAGTCTCAAGGAATTATCAAGCAGTACGGGAGAGTTTATGAAGATGTTTCTGTGCATGACGCCATACCTAACAAACTCAGCGTTCTCAAGGCCAGGTATCATCCTGAAGACTCTCTTCTGTTCGCTCCATTTCAAATTGGTTTGAAAGCCCACCAGATTGTAAAGCGTTCCCTCGAGGTTTTCCTTTCTAAGTTGAACTACAGCGTAGGGTTCCTTGCCGGTCCTCGGATCTATTAAACCAACCGGCTTAAGTGGACCATAAAGGAGGGTTTCCTTCCCCCTCGAAGCTATAACCTCTATGGGCAAACAACCCTCAAAATACTTGGGATCCTCGAAAGGATGAAGAGGATGACGCTCAGCCTTGACCAAAGCTTCCCAAAAGGCCTCGTACTCCTCCTTAGTCATCGGGCAGTTCAAATAATCATCCCCAGCCCCATATCTTGAGCCTCTGAATATCTTATCCATATTAAGGGACTCATAAGTAACTATGGGGGAAACAGCATCGTAAAAGTAAAGATAATCTGAGCCAAGCAGCTTCCTTAAACTCTCAGCCAGGGATTGGGACGTTAGAGGACCAGTTGCAACTATAACTTCACACTCTTGAGGAAGCTCTTTGACCTCCTCTCTGACGATCTCTATATACGGATTTGAGCTTATCCTCTCGGTTATCTCCTTAGCAAACTTCTCTCTATCAACCGCAAGAGCCTTCCCCGCGGGAACCCTCGCAGAATAAGCGCACTCAAGCACCATTGACCCCAGTATCCTAAGCTCCTCCTTAAGGAGACCCGAGGCCGTATCCAAACCTTCGGCCCCAAGGGAATTACTGCAAACGAGCTCGGCGAAATACCCAGTCTTATGCGCTGGCGTCATAACCCCCGGGCGCATCTCAAAGAGAACCACCCTTATTCCTCTTTTGGCGATTTGCCAAGCTGCTTCGCTTCCCGCAAGCCCCCCGCCTATGACATAAACCTTGCTCAATTTAATACTTTACCTTCTCCCTCCTCAAAAAGGGTTAAGAGAACATCCTCATCGCTGACGAACCTCTCCATTATAAGCCTAAGGTCATCCACATCTATCTCCTTGAACTTCCCGGGCGTAAGAAACATAATTTGCTCTAGGAGAGCCTCCCTCTCCTCCTCAGTCAGTATGCCAAGCTGAATAGCTTTATATATTATCCCTTCAGCAGCGGGGGTCAGTCTAAGCTTCTCCCTCGCGTGAAGAACCCTTATCCATCTCTCCTCCATTCTCACCCCTCCCGAAAATGAAAAGACCGATCTTTCACCTCAAACGCATAATCTTTCCACCTTCTACCCTCTTTAAATACCCTTTAAGTTCAAGCACGGTTATTATAGCATAATTTTTGCTACTAGTATCATTATAAAACAAAGCATCTATCGATAAAACCTCTCCAATAGGCAATTTATCAAGAAATCTCTTTTCTTCTTCAGAAATATCTAAATTATTTTGTCTATTTTTATAAAAACGGCCCATAGCTCCGTATTCCTCAAGTAGATCATCGGGCTTCATAACGAGTTTCGCCCCCTGCTGGATGAGAAGGTTAGAACCTTCGCTCTGAGGCGAGTATATGCTGCCGGGAATGGCGAAGACATCCCTTCCTTGCTCTAAAGCGTAAAATACGGTGATCATGGCACCGCTTTTTAAAGGGGCCTCAACTATCAGAACTCCCCTGGACAAGCCGCTTATTATCCTGTTTCTTCTCGGGAAGTTCTGCGAAAGAGGCGGAGTTAAAAGAGGATACTCACTTATTAAGGCACCTTTATCTTCTATTTCCCTAGCCAACCCCTTAAGCTCAGGCGGATATACCTTAAGCAGCCCTGATCCCAAGACAGCGTAAGTTAAGCCCTCCGCCTCCAAGGCCCCTCTATGCGCTTCCGAGTCTATTCCCCTGGCAAGCCCGCTAACCACGCATACACCCCTTAGGGCTATCTCCTTAGCAAATTCTCGTGCCACCTTCCTACCATAGGGTGATGGTTTTCTCGTTCCAACTATGGCTAAGTTAAAGCTGTCGCTTAATTCCCCCTTGACGTATATCACAGGTGGAGGATCCTTTATCTCTTTGAGAAGGGACGGGTAACCCTCATCGAGGATGGTCAAAAAGCCTATCCCTTCCCTCTCCATAATCTCGAGCTCTCTCTCAAGAAGCCCATCCCTTTTAACCTGAAGGAAAACTTGAGCTATCCTCTCTCCCATCCCCGGGACCTCGAGAATCTCCTCCGCCGTAGCATCCCAGGCGCGGGAGGGAGAACCGAAAAAGGAGATAAGAGAGGCTATTCTCTTGGGGCCGAGGCCTTCAACGAGGTTAAGCCCAAGAAGAGCTAAACGATCGTCCAAGGCGTATCCCTTCTATCAAGGAGTCTGAATGAGAGAGCCTCAGCGAGATGCCCTATCTCTATTCTCGATCTACCCTCAAGATCGGCTATGGTTCTAGACACCTTTAAGATCTTCGCATATGCTCTAGCGGTTAAGCCCAGCTCCCTCAATGCATTTCTCAGGAAATCCCTCTCCTCCTTGCCTATGGGGCAAAATCTTTTCAGCTCATCGGGAGTCATAAAGGAGTTAAACTTCGTGTTGGAGGAAAACCTATCCCTTTGAACCTCCCATGCCAAAGCAACCCTCTTTCTAACATCCTCACTGCTTTCAGATAAAGTTAACCCCTCCGATAGGAGCTCATCAGGTTTAAGCCTCGGGACTTCAACGTGCAAGTCTATCCTATCTATCAATGGACCAGAAACTTTCGATAGGTATCTCCTTATGGAAATAGGAGAGCACTTACAATCCCTTTCAGGGTCACCCAAAAAGCCACAGGGGCATGGGTTCATGGCACAAACTAAGAGAAAACGAGCGGGGAAGGAAACCGAATAACCTGCTCTCGAAAGGTTAACTACCCCGTCCTCCAAGGGTTGCCTCAATATCTCAAGCGCCCTGCGTGAGAACTCCGGAAGCTCGTCCAAGAATAAAACGCCCCTATGAGCTAAGGATATCTCTCCAGGACGAGGAGAGCTTCCACCGCCGCACAAGCCTATCTCACTTATAGTATGGTGAGGAGCTCTAAAGGGCCTAGAGGTTACCAGCCCATCGCTCAAATACCCAGATAGGCTGTATATCTTGGAAACCTCTATTATCTCACCCTCCGAAAGGGGAGGAAGCAGGGAAATCAATATCTTAGCGAGCATGGTCTTACCGCTCCCCGGTGGACCTATCATGAGAAGGTTATGCCAGCCCGCAGCTCCTATCTCTATGGCCCTCTTTGCGAAAGCCTGCCCTTTAACATCGGACATATCAAACTCAGAGTCAACGTAAGAGCTCTCAACCTTAGATGGTTCAACTTCCATCAGCTTCACATCTCCTCTAAGGAACGATAGAGCTTGTGATAGATCCCTAACGCCATAAGCAGATAAACCTTGAGCAATAGGAGATACTTCTTTAAGGTTCTTCAAGGGAAAGAGGAACTTAAACCCCATCTCCTTGGCTAAAGAGGCAGCAAGTATAGCTCCCTTTGACCTCTCAAGCTCTCCGTTAAGAGAAAGCTCCCCAAAGACGAGCCAATCTGAAAGCTCGCGAAGCTCCCCGCAGGCTGAAAGAAGCGCTAAAGCTATCGCGAGGTCAAAATGGCTTCCCTCCTTCTTGAGATCAGCAGGAACTAAGTTAACCACAACCCTACTTAAGGGAAAGGAAAAACCTGCGTTCCTGATAGCAGACCTCACTCTCTCCTTAGACTCCCTCACCACTGCGTCAGGTAAGCCGACCACATTGAAGGCGGGAAGCCCTCGGGATATATCGACCTCAACCTTAACCGGAATAGCTTGAACGCCATCAAAGGCAACGGTCCAGCAGAAGCTAACCAATCACCCCATCCTCCCAAAGGATGTTCTCATAATGCTCAAGCTCGTCATCACTTATCGCTATAAGGTCAAACCTGAAAGGATGATCCAAAAGTCCCTTAGAAGCGAGGTATACCATGGCCGACTTATAAAGCCTTTTAGCCTTGCTCAGAGTAAAAGCCTCTTCCGCCCTATCCTTAGATCTGCTTTTGACCTCTACGAAGATCATTACACCATCCCTCTCAGCGATCACATCCACCTCACCAAAGGGAGTCCTATAGTTCCTCTCAACTATCCTATACCCCTTAAGCTTAAGGTGAGAAACTGCTTTATCTTCCCCTTTAATCCCCTTCTCTCTCATTCAATTACTCCCACGATAGAGATATCATCGCGAAAGGAAAGGTCTATCTCCACTGAAACATCAAGATCTCTGTCCTCCTGATCCTTTAGAATCCTCACGATGGGTCTATCCGGGAACCCCTTCTTAGTCTGAGAGACCATGGCTAATTCACCTGTAGAGAGCTTAACCACGCTTCCAACGGGATAAAGGGCTATATTCTTTAAGAGAGCCTCAACTACATCCTTATCGAAAAAGCTTCTGACCTTTCCCTTAATCATATCAACGGCTTCACTGGGCTTAACCCTAGGGTGAAAGGGAGATCCAGAGACAAGTATATCATAGGCGTTGACTACGCTCGCTATCTTCGCGAACTCATGGATCTCAGAACCGGATAGGCCTCGAGGATAACCTTCCCCATCAACCCTCTCGTGATGCTGATAGGCAACATGCGCGGAAAGTAAGGATACTCCAGGAATACCCTTTATGAGTTCATACCCAATCAAGGGGTGCTTGATTATCATCGGATTGGTTTCCCTATCGAAAAGCTTCTGGTTAGCCAACACGACGTCATCGATGATAGCCTTCCCGATATCGTGGAGGAAAAGCCCTACCCCAAGAAGAAAGAGCTTGTCAGGTTTATATCCCAAGCTTAGCCCGGTCATCATCCCAAGAACAGTTACATTCACCATATGACTATAAAGGAAATCATCTACACCTCTTATATCTATGAAGCTAAAGAGGGCACTCTTCGTCTTCAGGACCTCCTTTATCAAGCTGTCTATAACACCCTTAACTCTTTCCATATCATCGCTCAGGTCAACTTCGCTCACTTTCTTGTTGTAAAACTTCAACTCCTTTCTAACCTTAAGGATTATCCTTCGCGCCTCTTGCACCGCGCTCACTCTAACCCCGTCCATTATAGCTTCCTCAACCTCCGCCCTCACCAAATTCTCCTCAACGTATATAACGGGTATACCAAGGTTCTTAAGCCTCTCTATGTGCCTCCTCTCTAAGACCGTTCCCCTTCTCAGGAGAGGTCTTCCATCGGAGGTATATATGGTCTTTCCAACCACCATACCCTCCTCAAGCTTGGTAACAGGTAGGCACTTCAACTTCTATGCCCCTCCTCTCTAAGACTATATATGAAAGCTAAGACCTCGGCTATAGCCTTATAAAGCTCAGGAGGTATCTCCTCTCCCAAGTCAACCTTAAGGAGGAGCTCGACTAAGTCTGGGTCCTCATATATAGGTATGCCGTGCTCCTTAGCTATCTCCAATATCCTCTCCGCCACCCTGCCCCTGCCTGAGGCCACTACCTTAGGCGCCCTATCCTCTTCTTCATCGTACTTTAAGGCGGCAGCTTTCTTAATTTCTTCTTTAGTCATACTCTTATATCCAACTCCTCCCCTTCCGGACCTTTATCTACCACCATAGCCCTTACGGAAACTCCGCCTACGCTGTATCCCTGAGACTCAAGGATAGAAAAAAGCTCAGAGGACTTTCTTCTTAAAGAGGCTAATGTCCCCTCGCTTTCGGCCTCAAAGGTTATCCACAGCTTACCCTTAAGAAGGTAAAAGAGAACCTTTATCTTACCAAGAGTCTTAAGGTCTAAAAGGAGCTCGTACCTTTCCCCATCTTGCTCCTTCTGCTTAACTTTGTGTCTTTTCAAAAGGAAAACCGAGAGCTCCCCTTTATCATCGAGGACCGGGAACCAAAAGTAAATTAACCAATCCCCCTCCTTCGGGGCGAAGCTCAAAAGCCTTGGTAAAAGGAGCCACCCCAGAAGGGAAAGCTCATCCTTACTCTTCCCCCTAAGCAGCAAAGCTTCGCTTAAACCCCCGAACTTGAGAACCCCACTTCTTAAAAGAAAACCTCTTATTTCAGAAGCTAATCCCTTGCCCTTCCTCGGTATGATCTCCTTCAACATTCCCTTAATCTCCTCACTACCATAGAAGAGGATCCTTAAGAGCAAATCCTTCAGGTTAGATAGATCACCACCGAGGTGAAGAAGAAAGCTGATTATTGGACTGGAGAGCCCGAACCTAAGGTGAAGGGCCTTAAGAAGCTCAGCCACAAAGGTAGGGTCTTTAGCCTTAATTAGAAGCTGACTTAGAAGCTCAACTATTTCTTTAGCTGCTTGAACTCCCATATATTTAAGGAGCTTATAAGCCAATCTGGTCTCAGGCCTGTCTCTTAAGCCGAGTTTGAAGAAATCATCATCTATATCATCTTGAGAAAGAAGCTGAAGATAAAGCTTCCCCCCACTTATCCCCTTGACCCAAAGGGAAACGCGACTCCCGAATTTCAGTGAAACCCTGCTTTCAGCAGGGAAAAGAAGATCATCAACCTCAAGCAAGGGAAGCTCCCCAGCTTTTCCTACGACCTTTCCCTCGATTACCTTCCCCTTGAGGGGAAGAAGCTTTCTTAAAACCTCATCGGAGACGCTCAACCTTATCAGGCTCAAGAATCACAAACACCCCTTAAAGCTCTTTCTATGAATGGGCGAAGGACCAAAGATGGCTAAGATACGCTTATGCTCCTTAGTTGGATAACCTTTGTGTTTGGAGAAACCATATTCCGGATATACCTTATCCCAAGCGCACATTATCCGATCCCTGATGACCTTAGCTATTATGGAAGCTGCAGATATGGGCGGGAATATCTTATCCCCCTTAGGAACGGCTCTTTGAGGTATGCCTAAATTGGGGATTAGATGAACGCCGTCAACCAAAACCGCATCCGGCTTTACCTTAAGCCTTAAGATCGCTCTCCTCATCGCCTCAAGCGAAGCCCAGAGAATGTCTCTTTTATCTATCTCCTCAGGGCCAACCAAAGCCGCCGCCCAAGATAGGGCTTCCTGCTTCAAAAGGTGAAATAGCCTTTCCTTCTTTAAGGAGGAAAGAGACTTGGAGTCCCTTATCTCATGATTGACATACCCTTGAGGGAGAATAACCGCAGCGGCGACCACGGGTCCAGCCAAGGGACCCCTGCCAGCTTCATCAACTCCCGCTACAAGGAGGGAGCTCAAGCGTCCATCTTCCCAATCTTCCATCCCTGAAATCCCTAAGCAAGGTTGATGCAGCCTTCTCAAGATCTGGTTCCCCTCCCCTCTTTAAAAACCCCCTCCTTCTGGCTAACTCCTCAAGAGATAGGGAAAGAGAAAGCCTCTCGATAAGATATAGGGCAGGCGTAACCAAGCTCTCCCACAGTACATCCTCCCTCAAGCAACCAAGCCAAGAGAGTATAAGCTTACTCTCCTCCGTCAGCTTAGGCTCAAGGATGCCAGGCGTATCAAACAGCAATCCCCATGACTCCTTAAACCATATCCCTCCTCTGGTCACTCCGGGGACTGCCCCAACCTGAGCCCTCCTCCTACCCAAAAGCCTGTTTATCAAGGAGGACTTGCCCACATTGGGAATTCCTATAACCATAACCTTGGGCGAGGAAAGCTCCCTCAATCTTCTTAAAATCCCATCGACTCCTTCGCCCGTTTTCGAGTTTACAGCGATCGACTTCTCCCCAAAGTAGCTCAACCATTTAGAGGTAGCTTCCTCATCCGCCAGGTCAGCCTTATTTAAGACTCTCCAGAACTCCTTACCCTTAGGCGATTCCCATGGAGGAAAGGTAGAAAGAGGAGCACGTGCATCCAGAACCACGAGTACGAGGTTAGCGTACCTTAAAGCCTCCTTAATAAGCTCTCTCCCCTTAGCTATGTGGCCCGGATACCAGCTCCTCCGCCTCATTCAACCAGCCCAATCCTCGAAGGGGGCCAATATCTAACTACAGCCTTACCCTTTATGTTACCCCTGGGTAGGAACCCCCAAAATCTACTATCCTCGCTGTTAGGCCTATTATCCCCAAGGACGAAGTAAAACCCCTTCGGAACCGTAATTGGAGGCATGTTGTAAAAGTCCCTGTTAGCCACATAGGGTTCCTCGACCCTCTTTCCGTTAACGTAGAGGTAGCCACCTTCGATCCTAACCACATCCCCTCCAACAGCCACTATTCTCTTTATAAGGTCCTTAGATGGGTCTAGAGGAAACCTAAACACAACTATATCCCCAATTTTAGGATCGGTAAAGTGATAGTAGAACTTCAGCACCAAAATTCTATCACCCGGTTCAAGGGTTGGAACCATAGAGGATGAAGGTATATAGAAAGCTTCAACCACGAAAGCCCTTATCAATAAAGCTAAAACAACGGCGATTACGATTGTCTCTACGATCTCACGCCAGGCCGACTTTTTACTCATCTCCTTCACCTATTTAGCCTTAGCTCCTTCTTTCCTTAAGGCGCGCGGACTTACCAACCCTCTCCCTCAGGTAATAGAGCTTAGCCCTCCTTGCCCTTCCCTTCTTGACCACCTCTATCTTCTCTATGGCGGGAGAGTGTAACGGAAATATCCTCTCCACACCCACACCACCGGAGATCTTCCTAACCGTGAAGGTCTCCCTCAATCCTCCTCCAGAGCGAGCGATAACCGTCCCCTCGAAGACCTGAATCCTTTCCTTTCCTCCCTCCTCAACCTTAAGGTGAACCCTAACGGTATCACCAGGCCTAAAATCAGGAATATCGGCTTTCATAAACTCCTTTTCTATCTCCCTCACTATGGGATCCATGACTGAAAAACACCTCCTTACACGCTTCTAAAGAGTCTATCCAAAATTATCGCAACAGCTGCCCTAACAGAGAGATGATTATAATCTCCCTTCCACTCTATAGGCTCAAGCAGTCCGTCGGACCAGCTTTTAACCTCCTCCGTAAGCCCCCAGCCAGTACCAAACAGGAGAAGAAGAGGCCTTTCCTCAAGCAAGATCCTCCACTTAAGATCGCGGAAGGATATCATCTTGGAAGATGGCCTAGCGCTCGTAGCTATAACTATGGGCTCCGCCTTCTCCCTTTCCTCTATCCTTCTAACCGTCTCCTCAACCGAAGGAGAGACTTTCACCCTCTCAAGGGCCTCCCTTCTATCGGGATTTAGCTTCGACCCAACCCCTTCGGTCCAGTGTCTGACTATACGCTTAACGGTTTCCCTTTGCGCCTCTATAGGCGTTATTATGTAGAAGACTTTAACGCCATAGGTCCTACAGCATCTCGATATATCGTGAATATCAAGGTTAGCGACAGTCGTAGTTATAATCTCTCTGTGCTGATTATATACTGGGTAATGAACCAAGCCAACGTAGGTCCCCTTCTCCATGTACTTCCTTAGGGATATCTTATCTACGAGCTCGGGCCTCCTTTGAAAGGTCCTCCTTAAAGCCTCCCTCCTACGCCACCTCTCAACCTCCTCATGATTCCCGGATAAGAGAACCTCGGGAACCTTAAGCCCCTCAAACTCCCGAGGCTTAGTATAGTGAGGAAAGTCCAATATGCCATCGTAAAAGGAGTCCCTCTTAGGCGAATCCTCACAGCCTAAAGCTCCCGGGATAAGCCTCGTTACAGCATCCACTAAAACCATGGCCGGCAGCTCTCCACCAGTTAAAACGTAATCGCCTATGGATATCTCCTCATCCACAAGCTCGGTTATCCTCTCATCTATTCCCTCGTAGTGCCCGCAGATAAGAAGGATATGCCCCCTTTTAACGAGCTCCTTCGCCACATCCTGATTAAACAATCTGCCCTGAGGAGAAAGGAGAATCCGGTAGGGATTCCCGGGAACGCTCTTTATAGCCCTCCAAAAGGGCTCAACCCTAAGGAGCATCCCCCCTCCTCCACCATAAGGGTAGTCATCCACCGTCCTATGCTTGTCCGTCGCAAACTCCCTCGGATTGTGAAAGTGAACCTCTATCAACCCCTTATTTATCGCTCTCTTCAATATGCTACAGTTTGTGAAGCTCTCAAACATCTCAGGGAAAAGGGTAACTATGTCAAACCTCATTCTAGCAATCCCTCTATAGGAACTATAACCATTACTCCCCTTTTAAGATCTACCTCTTTAACCACCTTCTTGAGAGCTGGAATCATATACTCCCTCTTACCCTTAACGCAAAAGACATCGTTAGCTCCGGTCCTTATTATATCTACAATCTTACCCAGATAGATCCCATTATCGGTATAAACCCTAAGCCCTATTATCTGGTGGAAGTAAAACTCCCCTTCACCCAGCGGCTTAAGCTCCTCCTCCTTAATTTTTATAGTCGAACCGATGAGGCTCTCTGCCATGTCTCTTGTTTCACACCCCTTAATCTTAATGAAGAGGAGATTTCCCTCCATCCAGAGATCTTCCAGGTCACCCTCAAAAACGACGCTATCCCCCTCACCATAAAACACAAGTCGTTTTCTCTCCCTGAACCTCTCGGGGAAGTCGGTGAGGGATAGAACCTTCACTACCCCCTTTATTCCATGAGCCCCAACAACTTTCCCAACAGAAATAAGCTTGGCCCTTCTCATTCCTCTAAAGGAAGGAGCTCCACTATAACCTTCTTTCTGCTCTTTATGCCAGCAGCCCGAGAGAGCTCCCTTATGGCCTTAATCAACCTCCCCTTCCTACCTATAACCTTGCCCATATCATCCTTCTTAACTGAAACTTCAACAAGCACCGACTTCCTTCCCTCCAAAGCCATCACTTCAACCTCTTCGGGATGGTCAACTAGAGACTTCACCAGAAAGCTTACCAGATCCTTCACTTACGACACCTCCAGAGACCTTCGCCTTCTTGCGAGCCTCCTTAGCCTGACAGAACTTCTCCCATACTCCAACCCTCGAAAGGATGCTCTTCGCCGTATCCGAGGGCTGAGCCCCCCTCTCAAGCCAGAGCAAAGCCCTCTCCTCATTGACCTTTATGACCGGCGGCTCTGTAAGAGGATTATAATATCCGAGTACCTCAATGAACCTCCCATCACGCGGAGCTTTAGCATCAGCTACAACCAACCGATAAAAGGGCTTCTTCTTAGCGCCCATCCTCGTGAGGCGAATCCTAACCACTCAAGAACACCTCCTAAAATTAAAAGATTTAAACAAACGGCAGCTTTATCTTTCCACCGCCTTTGGAGAACTTCTTCAGCATCTCCTTTACCTCTTCATACTGCTTCAAAACCTGGTTAACGAGCTGAACTGACGTACCGCTCCCCATAGCTATTCTCCGCTTCCTGCTCCCCTTTATTATCTCCGGCCTTCTCCTTTCCTCAGGCGTCATGGAGAGTATTATGGCTTCTATGTGCTTTAGGTTTCTCTCATCCACGTTAACCTCTCCGAACCTTCTCTTGAGCTTGGAAAAGCCAGGTATCATATCTAAAAGCTGATCTAAGGGCCCCATGCTTTTCATCTGCCTTAGATATTCCAAAAGGTCCTCCATCGTGAACTCCGCCTTCTTCAGCTTCTTCCCTATCTCCTTGGCCTTCTTTTCCTCAACGACCGAAGATATCCTCTCAACGAGCGTGGCCACATCACCCATACCCAGTATTCTGGAAACTATCCTATCAGGGTAGAAGGGCTCCAAATCGTCGATTCTTTCACCCACACCGACGAATCTTATGGGCTTCCCAAGAACATAGCTCATGGACAAAGCGGCGCCACCCCTTGCATCTCCATCTAGCTTCGTCAATATGACCCCTGTAAGGTTCACAGCTTCAGCGAAAGCGCTCCCAACCTTGAGGGCCTCTTGCCCCATCATCGAGTCAACCACAAGAAGGATCTCCTGAAAGTTAAATTGCTTCTCAAGCTCCCTTAGCTCAGAAAGCATCTCCTCATCTATGTGAAGCCTTCCCGCTGAGTCCACTATAATCGCTTCACAAAGTCTCTCCTTAGCCAGCCTTATACCAGAGGAAACCGCATCAAAGGGGGTTTTCCCTCCCACGACCTGAAAATCAAGGGGCTTCGATAGGGTCTCAAGCTGCTCCTTAGCCGCAGGCCTCTTAACGTCAGCTGCAACCAAAACCACCCTCTTACCATCCTTTTTGAGAAGCTTAGCCAGCTTAACGGCAGTCGTCGTCTTACCAGAGCCCTGAAGCCCAACAAGCATATAAAGGGAGGGCGGTTCCGACGAGGAACTCAGCCGTGGAGCTCCCCCTTTCATTACCCCTACTAACTCCTCATAGAGGATCTTCAAAACCTGATCAGCTGGGCTTATGCTCGATAGGACTTCCTCCTTTAGAGCCTTCTCCCTAACCTTAGACAGCAAATCCTTAACGACCTTATAGTGAACGTCAGCCTCAAGCAGAGCGAGCCTTATCTGCCTTAAGGCGTTATCAACATCCTCCTCCGAAAGCTTTCCCTTTCTCCTCAAGAGGGACAAAATACCCTCAAACCTTTCCCTCAACCGCTCAAACAACCAAACCACCCCGTTCTATAAGCTCATCTATCTTCTTAATAACTCTTTCAAGCTTTCCTCTATCATCAACCGATAAGCTATCCCTCAAAGACTTAAGCTCCTTAATAATGCCATCAAAGGACCTTCTATACATCAAGAACCTTTCCACAAGCCCCAGTTGCCCCTCGATACCCTTAAGTCTCCTTAGGGCCCTCTTCAGTGTATAATACACCGCCTGCCTGGTTATACCAAGCTTATCTGCTATTTCACCAAGGGAAAGGTCATCCTCATAGTAAAGTTTCACTATCCTTCTTTGATTTTGGGTTAAAAGCCCCCCATAAAAGTCTATAAGCAAGCAAACGAAGAAGCGCTCCATCTTTCACCTCTGTTAACTAAAATCGCTTTACAGGGCGCTCTAAATTATAAACTTAATTCTGCTATCTGTCAATCACTCACAGGTTTAGTTTTGGGACGGGCCTATAGAAAGCCCGTCCAAGCATTATCCCAAAACCGAGAGATACTTATCGGCTCTATCTGGAAAGATGGTAACCACGTTTGCCTCCGAAGGAAGGGTCTCAGCTACCTTAAGACAGGCGCTTAAGGCAGCACCTGAGGATATGCCGGCGGAAATACCCTCCTTACATGCAAGAAGCTGCATCATCTCCAAGGCCTCCTCATCCTCCACCGCTAAAAAGCTATCGATCACACTCTTATCCAAAATTGGCGGTGTAAAGCCGGCACCTATACCCTGAATCCTATGGGGACCGGGTTTGCCCCCGGAAAGTACGCTTGAGGAAGCCGGTTCAACGCCTATGACCTTGATATAAGGATCAAAGGACTTTAAGGCTTTACCAACGCCCGTTATGGTTCCCCCCGTTCCCACACCAGCAACGAAAGCATCTATCTTCCTAAAGCCCATCTGTTTTATTATCTCAGGACCAGTGGTTAAAAGATGAGCCCTGACGTTCTCATAGTTAGAGAACTGATCCGGCATGAAATAGCCTCTTTCCAAGCTGATCCTCTTAGCTTCCTCAATGGCTCCCCTCATTCCCTCCTCAGAGGGTGTTAAAACTATCTCCGCACCGTAAAGATGAAGGAGCCTTCTCCTTTCAATGCTCATGTTATCGGGCATGACAAGAATGCAGGGTATACCATAGTAGGCACAAAGCATGGATAAGGCTATGCCGGTATTGCCGGATGTGGGCTCCACTATCCCCTTCTTATCACCTATAACACCTCGCCTTAAGGCATCGATGAACATGAAAAGCGCAGGTCGATCCTTAACGCTACCGCCTGGGTTATTCCCCTCAAGCTTAGCGTAAATGTTAACCCTTCCGGAAAAATAGCGCAGCTTAACCAATGGGGTATTTCCCACAATCTCGAAGAGAGACACCAAGCTCCATCACCTCTCCTCTGCCCTTAAAAGAAGGCTCTCAAGATGGGCCACTCTCCTTTCAAGCTCCTCAACCCTCCAGGCTAAGCTCGTGACCCCTCCCTCCTGAAGCCTAACCTTTTCATCCCCCACCTTAACCACCACACCGGGAACGCCAACGACGGTGCTTCCTGGTGGGACATCCTTCAAAACGACGCTTCCCGCACCTATGCGAGACCCTCTCCCTATAGTGATGTTCCCCAGTATCTTAGCTCCTGCACCTATAACGACATCATCCTCAACCGTAGGATGTCTCTTACCCTTCTTCCAACTCGTTCCACCGAGGGTCACCCCATGATAAAGGGTAACGTTATCCCCTATCTGGGCCGTCTCTCCTATCACCACACCCATACCATGATCGATGAAGAAACCCTTACCGATCTTAGCGCCAGGATGAATCTCTACTCCTGTGAGAAAGCGAACAATATGAGATAGAAGTCGAGGGATCAAAGGTATTCTTAACTTAGCGTGAAGGATATGAATGAACCTGTGGCAGAACACAGCGTGAAAGCCAGGATAACAGAGGAGGGCCTCAAAAAAACCGAGGGGACCATCAGGGAGGGCAGGGTCTCTCTCCCTAATAGCTCTAAAATCAGCTCTTATGGTTTCGATAAAGCTACGCACCCCATAGATCAAACACCCCCTATATCCTCTTCAGATTTCGATTAAACTTTATTTTACACAAAAGCCGAGCCCTGTCAAGAGCTCAACGAATCCCCTTTAGGTACTCATCATATCCAACGCTTTCTAACGCTTTAGCCTTCTTTTCCACCTCACTTTTAAGCCTCTCCTTAAACTGAATAACCCTCTCTCTAATTTCAGGATACTTTATTCCGAGGATCTGAGCTGCTAAGATCCCAGCGTTCTTAGCGTTATTTATCGCCACGGTCGCAACTGGAACCCCCGAAGGCATCTGAACTATCGAGAGAAGGGAATCCAACCCATTTAATGAAGACGTCTTTATGGGAACGCCTATGACCGGCAGATGAGATATAGAAGCTACCATTCCCGGAAGATGAGCAGCACCGCCTGCGCCAGCGATTATAACCTCTATCCCCCTCGACGCTGCCTCCTTCGCGTATTCAAACATTCTATCCGGAGTCCTATGAGCTGAAACTATGGTTATCTCATAATCCACCCCAAAATCCTTTAGTACCTCCGCAGCATCCTTCATGACGGGGAGATCAGAATCGCTCCCCATTATGATCCCCACAAGAGGCTTCCCCATATCACGACTCCTCCTTCGCCCTTATCTTAAGCAGATCCTTAACCTTTCTTGCCTTCCCTATAGCTCTATCCAAATCATCATCGATTATAGTAACATGCCCCATCTTTCTGAAAGGAATAGTTACCTTCTTACCGTAGAAATGAAAAGAAACCCCCTCTATAGCCAAAGCCTCAGCTAATCCCTCTATAAGCGGCTTACCCCTGCGATCTCCCTCTCCTAAGAGGTTAACCATTACGGCCGGCAAAATCTGCCTTGTAGATCCCAGGGGAAAACCACATATCGCCCTCAAGTGTTGTTCAAATTGACTGGTTAAGCAAGCCTCTATGGTGTAATGTCCAGAGTTATGAGGCCTAGGGGCAACTTCATTTATAAAGATCTCCCCATCCTCCGTTAGGAAAAGCTCCACACCAAACACTCCAACGCCATCCAACACCTCAACCACGCGTATGGCTATCTCTTTAGCCCTATTAGCTATCCTTTCATCGATTCTAGCAGGCGCAATTAGAAGATCAAGAATGTTTGCTGAAGGTTCAAAGATCATCTCAACAACAGGATAGCTCACGACCTCCCCCTTCCTACCCCTCGCAACCATAACCGCCAACTCCTTTTTAATATTAACCAACTCCTCGACGAAAGAATCGACCTTAAGCACCTTAGCTAGATCGCTCCTGTCCCTTAAGACCACAACTCCCCTACCATCATACCCTCCCTTAGATGCCTTCTGAACGCAGGGAAATCCAAAATCTTCGAAAAAGGAGGGATCGAAGCTTAAGACCCTCTTAAATCTGGGGACGGGTAAGCCAGCTCTTCTAAAAAGCTCCTTCTGCTTAAGCTTATCTTGAATCACCTCGAGACAGTAAGGGGAAGGATAGATCTCATGCCCTGCTTCGTGAAGCTCCTTCAACACCTCTACGTTTATATGTTCTATCTCATAGGTTATAACATCGCTTTTTTCAGCGAGCTCTCTCAGCTTCTCTGGATCATAGAAATCACCCACTATCAACTCATCGGAAACCGAGCTCGCGGGACATTCTGGATTGGGATCAAGAGATATGATGTAAAACCCCATCTGCTTAGCTTTTTGAGCCAACATCTTGCCCAACTGCCCACCACCGATAACACCAACCTTCTTAATGGGGAAACCCAAAAGACTAGACATACGATCACTCCTTACACCAGAAAGGATCTCCTCCATTAATATGAGTTCAGCACAGATTTAAGCACACCAACATCTATGTTTCCTCCGCTTACAACTACCACTACGTTCCTACCTTCGGCGTTAAACCTCTTAGAGAGCAAAGCGGCTATACCTAAAGCACCAGCCCCCTCAACTACGAGGTGGAGCTTTCTTAGGGCAAAGGCTATCGCTTCTTTAATATCCTCCTCTTTAACCAACAGGAAGCTATCGACCCTATCCTTAGCAAGGTTAAACATGCACTCCTTTATGCTACCCCAGGTCCCCTCAGAGAGACTGGGCTTATACTCCACCTCGACGAGCCTTCCAGCCTGCCAAGAGAAATACCATGGCGGAGATGCCTCACTCTGAATACCTATTATCTCTACCCTGGGCTTAATCGACTTAACTATGGTGGCTATACCCAGAATGAGACCACCTGAACCAGCTGGAACAAGAATAGCATCTATATCAGGATTTTGATTAACTATCTCATACCCCACGGTACCGGCACCAGCCATAACGAGCCTATGCTCTCCCGGAGGTATAAAGGGAAGATTGTTCTCCCTTGATATCCTTTCGGCCTCTTTGAAGGCGGAATCATAACCGTAACCGTGTTCGACAAGCTCTATCCACCCTTTCCCAAAAAGTCTTATGGCCTCCTTCTTAGTTTCAGGGCAATCCTTCGGAACAACTATAATGCTCCTTATTCCAAGCTCTCTTGAGGCTATGGCTACACCCTGAGCGTGATTCCCGCTTGAGCAGGTTACGACTCCTTTCCCTTCAAACTCACCCTTTAGATTAAGCATAATATTCATGGCGCCTCTGATCTTAAAGCTCCTGCAAAGCTGAAGATTCTCGAGCTTTAAGAAGACGTTCCCCCCACAAAGCTCGCTTAAAACTTCGCTTCTTTCAAGGGGAGTCATTAAAACCCTACCCCTCAAGAGCTTATAAGCCTTAACCACATCTTCAGGTCTCACATTAACATCACAGTTCACTCGAAATCCACCCCCTTTAAATTTTTCGTACATACCTTTACATGAATACTTATTTTATCCTAAAATAAAGAAGATGTAAACTTCAAGAATAAGGGGGTGGGCGCTAGTGAAGAAGGTCTTGCTTCTTGCGGTTTGCCTTGCTCTTTCGGCGGCAGGGTTAGCTAGCGCGGAGACCATCATCAAAGTTGGATATCTCGCAGCTTTAACGGGAGACTGGGCAGCTTATGGACAGACCGAGGTCAAGGCAGCACAGCTCGCTGTAGAAGAGATTAACGCATCAGGAATATTACCTAAAGGGCTTAAGATTGAGCTCGTACCTTACGACTTCAGGAGTCGTCAGGAAGACGCGGTAAATGCCGTCAGAAGGATGATCGAGCAAGATAAGGTGGTAGCGATAGTCGGAGCCAACTCCTCTGGCGTGAACATAGCTGTAGCTCCCCTGGTTAACCGCGCTGGTATCCCTCAGATAGGAACCGTATCCACTAACCCACGCGTAACAGTTGACGAAAAGGGAAGGGTAAGGCCTTACTCTTTCAGGATATGCTTTACTGATCCCTACCAGGGGAAGGTCTTGGCCTACTACGCTGCTAAGAAACTCAAGTTGAAGAAAGCAGCCATACTATACGATGTGAGCAGCGATTACTCTCAGGGACTTCGCGAATTTTTCATAGAGAACTACAAGAAGTTCGGAGGGGAAATCGTAGCAGACTTGGCCTTCCGCGGTGGAGTTGACGTCGACTTCAGAGCTCAGCTTACCGAGATAGCTAAAGCTAAACCCGACGTGATAATACTACCCAACATGGGTAAGGAAATGGCGTTAACTATAAAGCAAGCGAGAGAGCTTGGAATGAAAGATGTGATATTCATGGGAGGAGACGGATACGCTGACTTCATGTGGGACATAGCGGGTGATACCCTTGAGGGAAGCTACTGGGTTAACCATGTATCCCCTGACGACCCAGCCTTAAGGCCCTTTTTCGAAGCCTATAGGAAGAAATACAACGATGAGTGCAAGGAGTTTGTAAACGGGATTTTAGCTTATGATGCTATGTATCTTCTGGCTGACGCCATAAGGAGGGCTGGAAGCGCCGATCCTAAGGCTATAAGAGATGCCTTAGAAAACACAAAAAATCTTAAGCTCTTACATGCCACGATCACTATCGACCCCAACACCCATGACCCGCTTAACAAGGATGCGGTTATCTTATATTGCAAAGAAAGAAAAGCCGTTTTCCACGACAAGGTAAGGCCTGAGGAGCCCTAAAAGGTAAGACTTAAAAAGAGAAAGTAGTTAGAAGGCAGGGTGTGGAACGACCCTGCCTTCTAACTACTAAAATCGGAGGTGAAACCTTAAAAGTTGGAATCCTTAATTCAACAGATTATAAATGGTCTTTCCTTGGGTTCGGTTTACGCTCTAATAGCGGTTGGATACTCACTGGTATATTCTATACTGCTTTTTTCGAACTTTGCTCACGGTGGGTTTCTAGTCACCGGCGGATATATATGCTATTATATGCTCACCCTAACAAATAATAACATCTGGGTAGCTGGAGCCCTTTCCCTCATCGGGGCTGGGCTCTCAGCGATAGCAACCGAAAGGTTAGCATACAAGCCTATAAGAGAGAAGACCAACCTAACGCTCTACCTCCTCATAGCCTCCATGGGCATGAGCATAGTGATAGAGAACTTCTGGGTGATAATGGCAGGTGGAAGGTTTAGAGCTCTACCACCAGTGATACCAACCTACCCCATAAGGATAGGGAGTATCACCATCTCCTTCTTCGACATCCTGGTCTTCCTGATAACCATAGCCTTCCTCACTGGCCTTGAGTTCTTCCTCCAAAGAACGAGATGGGGGCTCGCCATAAGAGCGGCAGCCTACGACCTTAGGGTAGCGGGATTGATGGGCGTAAACGTGAACAAGCTCATATCGTTGGTTTTCTTTTTGGCTGGGCTTCTTGCAGCAGTAAGTGGCATCTTCCTATCCGTAAGGTATACCCTCTACCCACAGCTAGGCTTTATAACCATAAAGGCTTTCGTCGCAGCGGTCGTTGGAGGATTGGGCTCCCTAAGAGGAGCGGTAATCGGATCCCTGATCCTTGGAACGGCCGAGATGTTAACCGCCGGCTTCATATCGAGCCAGCTGAGGGATGTGGTGGTCTTCGGTGCTCTCGTAGTAACGCTACTTTTCAAGCCAACAGGTCTTTTAGGAAAGGCGATAAGCGAGAAGGTTTAGGGGGGAAGGACCTTGCCCACATATATAGAAGGCATAATAATATTAACTTGCATAAACTCCATAGCTGCTATGGGGGTCAGCCTGCTCACCGGATTCACCGGTATATTCACCTTGGGAAACGCGGCCTACATGGCTATAGGGGCTTACACGACAGCCATATTGACGATGAAGCACAACCTTCACTGGCTACCCTCCGTTATATTAGGTGGGCTTCTTGCGATGGCAATAGCCTATCTCATAGGGATACCAACCTTGAAGCTAATGGGAGACTACTTCGCCATAGCCTCGATAGGACTTGGAGAAACCGTGAGATTGATAATAGAGAACTGGGAGCCCGTAACAAGGGGAGCAAGGGGTTTTCCAGGGATAGATAGCTTTACAACCCTACCAGTGGCCTTGACCTTCTTCATCATCTTAACCTGGATAACCTTCAACCTGATTAAAAGCAACTATGGAAGGGCCTTCAAAGCCTGCAGAGATGATTACCTGGCAGCATCTCTCCTTGGCTTTAATACCGCAAAATATAGGATCTTAAGCCTATCTATATCCGCTCTTTACTGCGGAATAGCAGGCGGGCTATTTGCCGGTTTCATGACCTTCCTCCAACCAACGATGTTCGACCTTCAGAAGTCGACGGAGCTTACAGCGGTCGTGGTCTTCGGAGGATTAGGTTCCTTAAGCGGGACGATCTTAGGCACAACCATCATAACCCTCATAATTGAGCTTTTCAGACCCATATCTCAATATAGAATGCTTATATATGGAGCTGCCTTGGTTCTCGTGATGATATTTAGACCAGAGGGGCTTATGGGTGAGAAGGAGATCCTGTCGCTAATCAGAGGAATGGGAAGGCGTGGTGAGCATGGGAGGCCTACTTGAGCTCAACGGTGTGACCAAGCGCTTCGGCGGGATCGTAGCGGTCAAAGAGCTGTCAATAAAGGTGAATGAAGGGGAGCTCGTAGGTCTAATAGGCCCCAACGGAGCGGGAAAGACCACGGTCTTCAACCTGATAACCGGGCTTTACCCTGTAGATGAGGGAAGGATAATCTTCAACGGTGAGGAGATAACCCCCTTAAAGAGCTACGAGATAATAAGAAAGGGGGTAGCTAGAACCTTCCAAAACCTCAGGTTATTCCCTCGGGCGACAGCCCTTGAAAACGTCATGACTGCCTGTCAAAATCACTTAAGATACTCCTTCTTAGAGGCCTGCTTACACATGGGAAGGTGGCGTCGATATGAGAGCGCCATAAAGGATGAGAGCATGTATTACCTTGAAAAGATGGGGTTAAAGGAGAGAGCCTTCCAAAGGGCTGGGACACTACCCTACGGGCACCAAAGAAGATTGGAGATAGCCAGAGCCTTGGCTCTTAAGCCCAAGCTGCTTTTGCTTGATGAACCTGCTGCGGGGATGAACCCCGAGGAGGTAGCGGAACTAAGCGAATTGATCGTAGATATACACAGGGAGTTCAAGCTAACCACAATGGTTATAGAGCATCACATGGATTTGGTGGTCGGGGTCTGTCCACACGTCATATGCATGAACTTCGGTGAGAAGATAGCGGAAGGGACACCGAATGAAGTAATGAACCACCCTGAAGTCCTAAGGGCATATCTCGGTGAGGAGGTTTAACCTTGAAGGATAAAGATAATCCTATGTTGGAGGTAAGGGATTTAAAGGTAAGCTATGGTGCTATAAGAGCGCTTCTAGGCATAAGCCTAAAAGTCACGAGGGGAGAGATCGTCTGCGTCATAGGAGCTAATGGCGCAGGAAAGAGCACCCTCATGAAGGCTATAATGGGAGAGGTTAAAAGGGAAAGCGGCGAGATCCTCTTTGAAGGTAAACCTCTTCCCCCCATACCCTATGAGGTCGTGAGCTTGGGGATATCCCTCGTTCCAGAGGGAAGGCGCGTTTTTGCAAACCTTACCGTATACGAAAACCTGCTTATGGGAGCCTTTCCGAGGAAGGATAGGGAGAACATAAAGAGTGACCTTGAATGGGTTTATTCTCTCTTTCCAAGACTGAAAGAGAGGAATAACCAATACGCCGGAACGCTATCCGGCGGGGAACAGCAGATGCTTTCAATAGCGAGGGGGCTGATGAGCAGACCCAAGATACTCCTCTTAGATGAGCCATCCCTGGGGCTCGCTCCCCTCTTGGTCAAGGAGATATTCAAGGAACTTAAGAGGATAAACCAAGAGGGAGTGACGATACTCTTGGTTGAACAGAATGCAAAGCAAGCTTTAAATATATCACACAGAGGTTATGTCCTTCAAACAGGGAGAATAGTCTTGGAAGGCTCCTCAAGAGAGCTCCTTGAGAAGGAAGAGGTAGTAAGAAGCTATCTCGGAGAAACTAAAGCTTCAAGAGAAGACCTAAAAGACCGCACGAGATAAGCAAGATGATCGGATCAACTTTGAAGACAAATAGAAGAAGAAAAGATAATATCGCGATAACAGCCTGAACCGGGGTTTTTAAAACCAAGGGGGCGAAGGTAAAGGCAGCTCCAGCTATCAAGGCTACTGTAATCGGCCTCAACCCAATAAGCATGTAAGAAAGGACCCCCTCATTTCTACGCTTAAATATATAGCTTCCGACAAAGTAGGAAAGAAGAAAGGGAGCCAAAACCACAGAGAAGGTAGCTATTAAGCTTCCCCACAATCCTCCCACTTTATATCCAACAAAGGTAGCTGCGTTTAAACCTATGGGGCCAGGCGTAGACTGGGATATGGCAGATATATCGAGAAACTCCTCTAACGAGATCCAACCCCTCACATCTATAAGCTCATGCATCATCACCTTAAGAATGCTATAACCCCCACCGAAGCTCACAACACCTATGCTCAGAAAGGAGAAAAAAAGCTTAAAAAGATTCATTTTCTCATCTTCACCAACCCATAACCTGTGCCCGAAAGGGCAGCAATCGCTATGATGAAGAAGGGATTGACCTTAAGAAGAGAAACAAAGAGGAAGGCTATCAAGGCTAAAGCGATCGCCAAACCGCTCCCGGTTACGGTCTTCCTCATCCTATAGATAGCATAGATCAATACCGAAAACAGAGCTGGTTTCATACCGTTTAAGAAGCTCTTAATGTAGGAACTTTCCCCAAACTTCGTCAAAGCTGAAGCTATAAGAAGTATAACGACGAGTGATGGCAACACTGAACCCAAAAGGGCAACCAGAGCCCCCTTTAAACCTAAAAGTCTATTTCCACACATAACGGAGAGGTTAACCATTATCGGACCAGGAAAACCTTGAGCTATACAGACTATATCCATAAACTCCTCTTCGCTCAACCATCCTCTTTTCGAGACGAGCTCGTTTCTCATCAAGGGGACCATAGCCCACCCTCCACCGAAAGTAAAACCACCTATCTTTAAGGTGACAAGGAATATCTCCAAGAGAGAGGATTTCACGTTCACGCCCATCTCGCTCTCCTTGATAAGTGAAATCAAGTTATGCTAATATTAGCATGCTAGAAAGATTAAATCAAGGAGGGGTTAAATGTGAAAAAGGTTTTGCTAATGCTTCTTACGTTAGCCATTTTCGCATCACAGGCAGAAGCTACTAAAAGTGAGTTAATCGGCGCAGGAGCCACCTTCCCTTACCCTCTTTACTCCAAGCTATTTGCCTCTTACTACGAGAAAACGGGAGTAAAGGTAAACTATCAGGCAATAGGGTCTGGGGGAGGCATCAGACAGCTTATCAACAAGACGGTGGACTTTGGAGCTACAGATGCACCTTTAACCGAGGAAGAGCTAAAGGAAGCCGGTTCCCCTATACTTCACATCCCCACCTGTCTGGGAGCCATAGTAATAGCTTACAACCTTCCGGGAAATCCGAAGATAAAATTAAATGGAAAGGTGCTTGCGGATATCTTCCTGGGTAAGATAAAGAGCTGGGATGATCCTGAGCTGGTTAAGCTCAACCCTGATGTTAAACTTCCTAACATGAGGATAACCGTAGTTCATAGATCTGATGGAAGCGGAAGCACCTACATATTAAGTCAATACTTGAGCAAGATCAGTGAGGAGTGGAAAAGCAAGGTAGGAATTGGAAAGGCGCTTAAGTGGCCTACAGGCATAGGAGGAAAGGGGAACCCTGGTGTCGCTGGCCTAATAAAGCAAATCCCCGGCAGCCTAGGTTACATAGAGTTCGTTTACGCCGTTCAGAATAATATGGCATATGCCTCTATTCAGAACAAAAGCGGAAATTTTATAGAGCCATCGGTTCAGTCAATAACGGCATCCGCAAATATAGATATCCCAGAGGATACCATAGCTGACCTGACGGACACAATCTCCCCCGACGGTTATCCTTTAAGCAGCCTCACCTGGATAATAGTATATAAGGAACAGGCCTATGGTAAAAGAAGCATTGAGAAGGCAAGGGAGCTTGCGAAACTCCTACTTTGGATGGTCACCGAAGGGCAGGCTCTAGCCTCCGAGCTATCCTACTCCCCTTTACCACCTAGGGTAGTAGAATTGGCGGAAAAGATAATAAGATCCATAACTTATAACGGAGAACCAGTTCTCAAATGACGGCACCTATAACTATATCGTTAACGTTGGTTCCTGTAGGACCAGTTATTATCAAGTCACCACTCGCCTTAAGAGCGTTATAAGAGTCGTTATCAAGCAAGGCCCTTTCAGGATCAACACCGTTAAGTAGCATCCTCTCGAAGCTCTCTCCATCAACCATGCCTCCAGCGGCATCGGTGGGGCCATCGGTCCCATCGGTGCCAACGGCTGCAACCACCACTCCCCTCTCCCCTCTTAGGGATATAGCCGAGGATAATGCGAGCTCCTGAGACCTTCCCCCCTTACCGTTTCCCCTAACGTGAACCACGGTCTCCCCTCCGAGGACAATCATGCACGGAGGGGAAATAGGGTTGGAGGATCTTTTGATCTCCTTCAATATCTCCGCGATAAACCTCCCTGCCTCTGAGGCCTCACAGTTTAAAGTCGAAGTTAGAAATAGGGTATTATAACCCAAAAACTTTGCCCTCTCAATCGCATATCTGCAAGCCAAGCTAACACTACCTATTATCACGCTTTTAACGTTGTCAAGCCTCTTAGGGGTTTCATCAACTTCACCGCTAACTCCCCTCTCGAGTATATTTAAAACCGAAGAGGGCATCTTATCCCTAAGCCCGTATTTATCTATGACCTTAAGGGCATCAGCGTAAGTCGTCTCATCAGGATAAGCTGGCCCCGAAGCTATGGAGTCCAATCGATCTCCGAGAACATCAGACAAGATCAGGGAATATATGAAGGCTGGATAAACGGCCTTAGCGAACCTACCCCCCTTAACTGCGGAAATGTGCTTCCTAACCGTGTTCATCTCAACTATGTCAGCACCAGACTTAAGAAGAAGCTCATTTACCCTCTTTAAATCCTCTAGGCTGATCCCCTCAAGGGGGTACTCGAATAAAGCGGAACCTCCACCCGAAACTAGAAATAGGAGATTATCTCCTTCCTTAAGAGAGGAGACCTTCTCCAAAACCCTTTTAGTAGCATAAAGGGTGTTCTCATCAGGTATGGGATGACCAGCTTCGTATATCTCAACGCCCTCTATCTCTCCGAGGGAATGTTTATACTTGGTTATAACGATCCCCCATTTAAGTACCTCACCCAGAGCTTCCTTAGCGGCCTTAGCCATCCTCCAAGCAGCCTTACCTATAGCCACCAAACCTACGTTCTTAAGCTTCCCTAATCCTTCCCTCAAGATGGCATCCTTAACCGCCCTATCAGGAAGAACCCTCTCGATAGCGAAACTTATAACATCAAGGACGTCTTCTCTTAAATTCAAACCTTCATCCCCCCTCAATTGATATTATACAGCATGATCAAGGGCTGAAAGAGCTAACTTATGTTATAATCTTATATCATGGAAGAATTGATAGAAAGAATAAGGCTTGAGGGTCGCATAATAGGAGATACCATACTCAGGGTAGATGGGTTCTTAAATCACCGGGTTGACCCGATATTGATGAGGAAAATAGGAGAAAGGTTTGCTCTCCTATTTAAAGATGAGAAGGTTTGTCTGGTTTTAACCTTAGAGGCTTCGGGAATACCACCCGCGCTATTCACGGCTTTCGCCTTAAATGTTCCGATGCTCTTCGCAAGAAAGAGAAAACCGATAACCTTGGGGGAAAGGGTCCTCGAAAGGAGGATAACATCGAGAACGAAGCTTGAGGAAACCACAATTACCCTCTCCGGAGACTACATATCCAGAGGTGATAGAGTCTTAATAATAGATGACTTCTTGGCCACAGGAGAGACGATTAAGGCCCTTTGTGAGATGGTAGAGGAAGCGAAGGGAGAAGTTATAGGTATAGGGGTCTGCATAGAGAAGACATTCCAAAGAGGAAGAGATAGGCTTCAGGGTTACAGGATAGAGTCCTTAGCCAAGGTTGATTCGCTTAAGCCCCTTATAGTAAGGCCATGAAGGTTAAGGTTTCTCTGCTTAACTTCCAAGATCCCGTTGATTATGAGGAGTGTCTAAAACTACAGAGGGAGCTAATTGATAGGGTTATGAGCGAGGAGAAAGTGGGCTTCCTTCTCCTTTTGGAGCACACGCCGGTCCTAACCCTAGGTAAGAGGGCAAAGAGGGAGAACATCCTCGCACCCGAAGAGATACTAAAAAAAGAAGGCATAAAGGTGGTTGAAACCGATAGAGGAGGAGATGTGACCTATCATGGACCGGGGCAGCTCATCTCATACCCTATAATCCCCTTGGACTGCAACGTGAAGGAGTACGTATGGAGGTTAGAGGAGGCGATAATAAGGGTCCTTGAAAGATATGGGATAAAAGCTCAGAGAAGGGAAGGATACCCCGGCATATGGATAGATCAAAGGAGAAAGATAGCCTCCATAGGGATAGGGATCAAGAGAAAGGGAGGAAAGTGGATAAGCTACCATGGAACAGCCTTCAACGTAGACCCCATTTTAAAGCACTTCTCACTTATAACCCCCTGCGGCTTAAGTGGAGTAGAGATGGTATCGATTAAGAGCCTCAAGGGTTTTTCTCCTCCGATGAGCGAGGTAAAAAAGCTCTACTTAGAAGCCTTTGAGAGCCTATTCCCCAATTATGAAATTCTATATAGCGAGAAATGATATAATATACTTAAAAGATCTAAAGGGGAGAGTGAGGAAATGAGAAGAAAGCTTGAAGCGGTTTCGAGGTCCATGTTCATCGTAGCGATGGCTATTATGGCATCCCTTGAGGCGGTGGTCTTTTACTCCGTTATAATGCGCTACATATTCAGAAGACCACCCTACTGGTCAACTGAACTAACCGAGCTCATGCTTATAATGCTAACCTTCCTTGCCATAGCTGAGGTTGAAAGGCTTGATAAGCACATAAAGTTTAGCCTACTTATCGATTGGTTATCGGAAGATAAAAGAAGGATAGCGAACATAATAAACATCATTATCGCCATGGCCTTCACAGCCCTTTTGCTCTGGGAGGGGGGGAAGGCCACCTGGCTCGTTTACTCTAAGGGGATGAGGGTTCCATCGCTTCTCAGGACGCCCCTTTACCTCATCTACATCTTCCTTCCCATAGGTGCGGGAGCTTTGGCTTTACAGTTAGGCATAAGACTATTAGACGAGCTTGAGAAGCTAAGGGGGGTAAAGAGGGCATGAGCGCAGATGTAGTAACAGTAATAGCGCTTATAATTCTCCTCGCTTTAATGGCCATTGGAACGCCCATATTCATATCATTGGGGTTAGCTGGAGCTGTAGGAATATACCTGATGAGCGGAAGTAAGGGGCTCTTTCAGCTTCCAGCATCGATAATCTCCCAGGTAAACAGCTTCCTACTTGTGGCCATCCCGCTTTACGTTCTTATGGGTGAGCTTATATTCATAAGCGGAATAGGAAGGGATATTTACAACGCCTTCAGCAAGTGGTTGAACAGGATTCCGGGAGGTTTAGCCATAGCTACGATATACTCGTGCGCCTTATTTGGAGCCATGTGTGGAGTGAGCATAGCGGGAGTGGCAGCCATAGGCACCATGGCGATACCAGAGATGCTAAGGAGAGGATACGACAAAAAGATCGCAGCAGGAGCAGTGGCAGCAGCGGGAGCCTTAGCGGTACTTATACCTCCAAGCATATCCTTCATAATCTACGGTTCGCTATCCGGTGAGTCAGTGGCTAAGCTCTTCATAGGTGGAATAATACCAGGCATAATACTTGCCACGATGATGGCCCTTTACGTCTTTTTCAGGGTCCTCTTAAACCCAAAGCTTGCCCCACGCGAGTTTCTCCACGTCAGCTGGAGAGAAAAGATAGCCTCCCTACGAAGGCTATGGGTAGTTCTAATACTAATACTCTTCGTCTTGGGCTCCATATACACTGGGATAGCGACGCCAACGGAAGCAGCAGCCATAGGAGTAGCTGGATCCTTAGCTATAACGATCTTCTACAAGACCATAAACTGGAAGAGCTTCGTACGCGCCCTGTCCAACTCAACCAGAATAAGCGCATCCCTACTTATAATTCTTGCTTGCGCCTTCGCCTTTAGTCAATTCTTAAACTTGGTTAGGGTTCCCGAAAGGGTGGCCGAATGGGCAACCAGATTAGAGCTCCCTGGCATAGTCGTGATATTAATATTCATGGGAGTTCTTATACTTTTGGGGTGCATAATAGACGGAGCATCGCTAATCATAGTAACTACGCCGATAATGCTACCAGCCGTTAAGGCTTTGGGGTTTGACCCCCTTTGGTTTGGAATACTCATGGTATTGAACGTCGAGATAGCCGTTATAACTCCACCCGTGGGATTGAACCTCTACACCCTAAAGAGCATCGCTGAGGACCTGACGATAGATGAGATAATAAGAGGGACAGCCCCCTATATAGTCGTAGATACACTATGTCTTTTGCTCTTCGTCTTTGCCCCGTCCCTCGCGCTCTGGTTACCAAGCACGATGAGATGAAAGGAGGTGAAAGAAGGTGAAGAAAAGGGTCTTAATAAGCATCCTAACGATCCTAGCCATCCTAGCGATTTCGGGTTTAACCATGGCTCAAATTATAACACTGAAGATCGCATCCCATGCTACTCCAGGGTATAAGGACTTACTGCCACCGGAGGAGCTCTTCGTTGAGGATATAAACGTAGCAGGCGAAGGTAAGGTCAAGGCTGAGTTTTATCACTCGGAGAAGCTCCTTAAGGTGGCTGAGCTTATCCCTGGCCTTGAAGCCGGAACTGCCGACATGATATTCCACACCACATCTCATACGACCGGAAGCTGGCCCATAATGGGAGGTCCATCCTTACCTTTCTTATTCTCAAGCGATAAGGATATCAAGATACGTCTAATGATAGGACAACCTCTCTTCAACCTAATGCAGAAGGTCATGCTTGAGAAGCACGGGGTAGTCTTCCTGGCCTATGGCGCTATACCATCTCAGTACATATGGACATCAAAGAAACCAGTGAGAAAGCCTGAGGACCTCAAGGGGTTGATAATAAGAGTAGGAGGAGAAGCCGAAGCTGAAGCGATCAAGGCACTGGGAGCATCACCCGTCTTCATGGCATCGGGAGAGCTCTACGAAGCGCTTCAGAGGGGAACCATAGACGGCATAGTGGCCTATCCTGGAACGATCGGAGGAAGATCGCTCCATGAGGTCCTAAAATACTGTACCAAGATACCCATAAGTGCCTACGGTAGAGGCATATACATCAAGAAGGAAACCTGGGATAAGCTTCCTGAAAGCGTAAGACGCGTTATCCTCCTTGCAGCCTACAGATATGACTATCGTCATTTAGAGCACGGCGAGGAGGTATTCGAGCGGGAGGTCTGGCCAAAGATAAAGGCAAAAGGAGTAGAGATCATAGAGCCCACCGCTGAGGTGATCAACCAATTTAGGGAGATATGCAAACCCACGTGGGAAAGCTGGGTCAAGAAGGTCGGAGAGGATATCGGGAGAAAGTTCATAGAGCTAGCAACGAAGTGAAAGCTTAAAGAAGGGGGTGGGGAGTCCCCCACTCTCTTCTTCTGCTATAATTAAAGCTATGAGAAAGCCTCCATGGATAAGAGCAAGGCTTCCCAAGGGTAACTTCAAGGAGACAAAGAAAATCTTAAGAGGGTGTGGACTTCACACTGTCTGCGAGGAAGCGCGATGCCCAAATGTAGGAGAGTGTTTCTCACGTGGCACCGCAACATTCTTGATCCTTGGAGATATATGCACAAGGAACTGCTCCTTCTGCGCAGTAAAGAAGGGGAATCCTCTTCCTCCAGATGAGGACGAACCACTTAGGATAGCTGAAGCGGTAAAGAGGTTCAATCTGAAATACGTCGTCATAACTTCAGTAACCCGAGATGACCTTGAGGATGGAGGAGCGAACCTTTTTGAAAGGACGATAAAAGAGGTGAAAAAGATAGAGAGCGTTAAGGGTATAGAGGTTCTTATACCCGACTTTAAGGGGAGCGAGGAAGCCTTAGCCAAGGTAGTTAGCGCCCATCCTACAGTTATAAACCATAATCTTGAGACCGTAAGGAGGCTATACCCCAAGGTGAGACCACTCGCAGACTACAATAGATCCCTCGGGATCTTAAAGAAGGTCAAGGAGTCAGACCCCTCGATCATAACCAAGTCTGGGATAATGGTTGGGCTTGGGGAAACACAGGAAGAGGTTATCGAGCTAATGAGAGATTTAAGGGAGGTTAACTGCGACATAATAACCATAGGACAATACCTACAACCGACAAGTTTAAACCTCCCCGTTGAAAGGTTTCTATCTCCAGAGGAGTTTAAGAAATATGAGGAGATAGCCCTATCGATGGGATTCAAGCTGGCCTTCTCCTCACCCTTAGTTAGAAGCTCCTACAAAGCTGAAGAGGTTTTAAACCTTTTAAGAGAAAGGGAAGAGATATCGAAGGATGCTCTCCCATAGAGGACGAGCTCGCTCACGAGCTTCCCCGTTATGGCAGATAGGCATATTCCATCACCTTCATGTCCACAAGCGAGGATTAAACCATCGATAATATCTATTATCGGTAGCCCATCAGGCGTCCAGGGCCTTAAGCCAGCGAAGCTTCTAACTACCCTAAGCTCCTTAAGAAACGGAAAAGCCTCAACCGCCGTTTTAGCTAACCTTTTTAAGGCTGAGGATGTAACCCTTCTATCATATCCCACGAACTCCCTTGTAGCACCTATGAGAAAGTTGCCATGGTGTGTCTGCTCTAAGGCTAAACCCTCCCCTTTACCGGTTTCAACGTTATACTTCGCAACTATATATTTGCTTGAGAGCACCGTGTGATTTAAAGCCCTCTCGATCGGCTCCGTGACGATTATCTGCCCTCTTCTCGGCTTAATGGGAAGGTTCAGGCATAGGGATTCGGAAAGTAGCGGAGACCAGGAACCTGCAGAAAGCACAACTAACCCTGCCTCATACCTCCCACAGGAAGTCTCAACCCTAAAACCTGAAGGAATCCTTTCTATCCTAAGGACCTCCTCACCCTTTCTAACTTCAACCCCTTTAGACGAAGCAGATTCAAAGAAAGCATAGGTTAAGCGAATCGGGTTTATCTGACCGTTATCGGTGGAGCGAACTGCTCCCACCACCCTATCGGAGAGAAGGGGTTCTAATCCCCTTGTCTCCTTTGCGCTTAGGAAATCTATTCTAAGGTTAGTGGTCCTCCTCTGCTCGCTGACGAACTTCTCCATAAAGGGTATATATCTTTCATCCTCTATTATTATCATCCCGGGTATTTTTCTAAACTCCACATCTAAAGGAAAGCTCTTAGAGAGGTTATCAAGAATCAGCATGCTCTCCATAGCGAGCTCAAGCTGAATCCCCCCTTTTTTAGAAAGCAGGGATAGAATCCCATCGCATGAACCTGAGGCACCTCCAGCTATACCATTTCTCTCTATAAGCAAGATCTTAAACCTGTTAAAAAGAGAAAGGTGATAAGCTATCGAGCATCCGATAACCCCTCCACCAATTATGATTATGTCGTAAGCACCCAATCTTTTCTCACCCTTCCGTTAATGAGATCGCAAAGCTCATGCCCCTCCTTAAGCTCCTGAGCTAACTTCTTTCTAAGCTCGTGTCTCCCAACCTTAAAGAGCCCTCGATGGCTCCTTCTTCAACAAAAAGCGAGTCAATATAAGGTAAGCTACCCCCAAGATCGCTATACCTATAGCGAAGATCTCTCTCGGAAAACCTGGATAAACCGAAGCCAAAACCATAAAAGCTACAACCAAAAAGGCGATCAATTTCTCGTAAGGTTTAAGCTTCCTATTAAAATAACCGGAAACTCCAACCGAAAGGGCTATCGATATGGTACTCATCAAGACTATTATCGTAAGGATCTCGCCTATAGAACCTCTCAGCAAGAGGGCATCATTATAGATGAAGATGTAACCTACAAGATACCCCGTGAGGGCAAGCCTCCAGCTAACGAAACCAACCTTCATCGGATCCGTGCCGGCGATCGAAGCTGCACAGTAGGAAGCCACACATACGGGAGGCGTAACCTCAGAAAGCTTGGCAAAATAAAGGGCGAACATATGAGATTTAAGGAGATCGACATCCATCTTAAGAAGGGCTGGAGCTGCTATCGTAACGGCTATAACGTAGGCTGGCGTTGTAGGCAATCCCATCCCCAGGATAAGACAAACTATCATAACCAAAATCAAAGCTAAAAGGAGATTCCCCTTAGACAAAGTAGCTATAATGGAAGCGAAGCCAAGTCCAAGCCCCGTATGCGTTAAGACGCTAACGACAATACCCGCCCCAGCGCAGGCCAAAGCAACTATTACCATGTTACTTGCACCGTGTTGAAGGGCTTGAAAGAGCCTCGTAGGCGTCATCATCGTCTCCCTCTTGAAGAAACTTATAGCTATCGAGATCCATATGGAGTAGTAGGCGGCCATGAAGGGAGAATAACCCTTAACGAGAAAGTAAACCAATCCCATGGCTGGTGCAACAAGGTAAAGGTCACGAATTAGTTCCCTCCGCGTTGGAAGCTCATCCTCCCTCATGCCCTTAAGCCCATCTCGCAAGGCAACATAGTGCACGGTGAAGCCTAAAGCAACGTAATAAAACACAGCCCCTAAAAGGGCCGCAGCGCATATCTCTATATAAGGTATGTTCGTCAGCTCAGACATGACGAAGGCCGCAGCTCCCATAACTGGAGGCATGAATATGCCACCAGTTGAGGCAACCGCCTCAACAGCACCAGCGAACTCCGGTTTATAGCCCAACTTTTTCATCATGGGTATCGTAAAGCTTCCTGTAGCGTAAACGTTGCTCGCAGCCACGCCGCTTATGGTGCCAAAAAGCCCGCTAGCCAAAACCGCTATCTTAGCCGGTCCACCTGGTCCTCTACCAGCTATTCGAGCGGCAATCTTAGTTAGATAGTCCCCAACCTTCGTAAATTCCAAAAAAGCCCCCAGAATAACGAAGAGAGCCACAACGGTAGCAGATATCCCCGTTATGGCGCCGTAAATACCGCTATCGGTTATAAGGTAAAACATCTCAACGAACTTGCCCAAGGATATGGGCTTGCTGTAAAAAACGCCCGAGAGAAACGGAGCCACATATAGATAGCCCATCAGGAAAAGAAGAAGAGCTGCCATGGCCGGGACAACGGCGCGCCTTATAGCTTCAAGAAGCAAGGCTATATTAATCAGACCTAAGATGATCTGCGTCGGAGTAAGAGGGTCAACGAACTCAAACCTAACGTTCAGCACATCGTTGAACATCATCAGGTAAAGGGGGGGAAATAGCGAGAGAAGAGCCAAGATGGAATCAAGCAGGGTGAATCTATCGGTAGGTGATCTCTTAGTCGCAGGATAGAGCAAAAAGGCTAACGGTAGGAGCAAAAGCAGATGGGCTCCTCTCTGAAGCCTCGGCTGAAGAACGCCAACGGTAGCAGTATAGAGATGAAAGAGGGCGGTGGCCGTAAGCCACGCGCCCACCAAATACCTCTGCCAACCCGATAGGTTTCTCACCAAAGGCTCAACCCCTTACTTCATGTACCCCTTTTCCCTGTAATACCTCTCCGCTCCGGGGTGAAGCGGAACCGCTATATTTTTCCAGCCAATCTTAGGATCAAAAGTTTTATTAGCGGGGTGAGCCTTATAAACCTCCTCTATATTCTCACATAGTATCTTGGTGATGGCATAAACCACATCATCGGCAAGGTCTGCTCTAACCAAAAGCTCTCCGGCGGTTGCCACAGCTGGCACATCCTTATCCTGACCCTTGTAAGTTCCAGCGGGGATGACGCAGAGCCCACTTTCGCGAGGAACGGTCCCAAGTTCCTTGCTTATCGCATCTATACACTCGTTAGAAACGGCCAGAAGAACGGAGCTTCTTGAAACGAACATCTCGGTAACAGCTGCAGCAGGAAGGGAGAGGTGAGTCACAACGAAGTCCACGTGACGATCCTTATACAAGCTCACCATGTCAGCGTAAACCGCGTGGAAGTACTCTCCTCCAGCCTTCTTAATATCCTCGAGGCTTACACCGTAGAAGGCCAAGATCCTCTCAAGCAGAGGTAGGTCAGAAGTGCCTTTCATCGGTATGGCTACCCTTATGGGCTTTCCCGCCTTAATCATGTCAACCAGCTCTTTAACCGTAGTTATACCGCTTTGGGCATCAGCGACGAAGTGAATGTGATAATAGCCGAAGTATCCCCCTAAAGCTCTAACCTTAGAACAAGGCTCCTGGTATAGGGGCTTAAGACCCTGATAGGCCATCCTATCGACGAAGGTTATGCCCCAACCGAGGTCAGCTTCTCCTGAGGACACGCGCATCGGATTAACTACTCCTCCACCGGGAACGACCTTAATCGTTATATTAGGCTCCTTCTGATTGATCAAGGAAGCCAGAGCTCCCGCTTGGGTGTACCATCCTCCACCCACACCCCCAGCGACCCAAGTTAGTGTGACAGGCTTAAGCTCACTAGCTCCATAGACAACCCCACCCAAACAGAGCGATAAAACCAAAACCAATACCCAAAACCACTTCGATTTATGCATACATCAACACCTCCCCATCGAAGTATTACTTTTAATCTTATAACAAACTAGCATATTTTGCAACTGTCTATATTCCTTTGACAAAACCCCTTATAGCGACACCCTCGATGAAGTCCTAATCCTCATCGGTGGCTCCGAAACCGGGGGTATAAAGATATTAGGAACAATATGAAAACTTCGTTTGAAGCATGCAAGCCCATGGGAAGCGTTTCCGAAAAGAAAGCAGAACATAAGCTATCCTTCCCTCATGGTTAGGCGTGAGAAAATAGGAGAGGACCTTAAGGCCCTCCCCTATCCCTTCTCCCGTCTTAATCTTAAGCCGATTCAAGCTCTCTTGAGTCACGTGGAAGGTTAACGGCCTCCTTGGGAAGCGAATTAAGAAGCTCAAGCAAGACATCCCTTACTATGCTCTCCCTTAAGTTAAGCCCCTTAATTAAAAAGCTTAAGATTCTTCTTCCTACCTCTATCAAAAACTCCTTCATCAGGATATCCTTTATCACTCTTTCCAAGATTCTTACCCCCCAGCATTACCGTACTTAAAACTTCCCTCTATCACCCTGCTTAGATCGTATATGGCCACCTTAAGCTCTTTGATCTCCCTCTCCAACCTGGTTAATAGATAGAAACTTAGAACTATCGGAAATCCTAGGTTCGAAACCACCTGATAAATATCCATCTCCATCACCCCCTAGCTCCACATGGATGAAGTTCCTCGAGGGGTAAGGGATAACCCTTAACCCAACAAGCTTAGATAAGGTTAAGAACCTTCCTTGCTCCCTTTCCGGAATAGCTAAATCAGCAGCTTGTCCTCTCATATGAAGGGAGTTTGGAACCCCTCCTATTTCCTTGTTATAACTCTCACAACGGTATCCGCTCGTTATAATGAGCGGCTTACCCCAGAGTATCCTAAGAGCCTCAAGCTTCTCAAGCAATCTCTCATCGATCATAACCCTCTTACAACAGGGGCACTCAAATTCGTTCAATGAAAAGTAAAAGGAAACCCTAAGCTTATTCACGCTTCATCTCCCCCTTCGAAATTTAGGGGGGGTTGCCCCCCCTAACCCTTAGATTTCCGTCACCGTTCTTTCCTCAATCTGAGCCTCAAGAGCGGAGACCAAGGATGGGTAAAAAACATCCTTAGCGACGATGAGATCCATAACATCAGATATGGTCTCGCTGGTTAAGTCATCACGAGCGTTTCTAACGGTAATCCTAACCCTTCTTCCATCCACGTTACTGAAGTACATGTGAAGGAGCTTCATGTCCTCTCACCTCCTTTATACTATATTCATCTGCTTAGTTAGAAACTTTTCGATGGGAGTCGACTGAGAAAGGCTTAAAAGGGCGTTTAAAACGGCGTCAATATCCGAAGCGCTCACGTTAGGTTTGACGTTTCTCCAAGCGTAAACCCTCCTACGATTACCCTCCGTTACCCTCACGGCCGCGCGACACAAACCTTCAACGAACTGAGCCATTCACATCACCCCCTTCCACCTATATAGATGGAAGGAAGGAGGGTTATTTTGCTATAGTAAAAATTTTTTATTTAAAAAAATCTCCCAAGCCTAAAGGCTTGGGGGATTTTCAGGCCGAGAGTCTCTTTACTCCAAAGGCTTAACCTCTATCCCCTCTTTATCTAAAGCTTCCCTTATTCTTTTAACGAGCTCAAGCGCCGTTGGCGTATCTCCATGAACGCAGATGGTATCAAAGGAAAGTCCCCTTATAACCGTGCCATCGATGGCAACTACCTCCCTATCCTTAACCATACGGATGGTCCTCCTAACTACCTCATCGGGATCCCTTATAACCGCACCCGGATGAGATCGAGAGACCAAGGTTCCATCGGGGTTATAGGCCCTATCGGCGAATACCTCTTCCGCAACGCGCATGCCCATCCTTCTCCAAACATCGACCATCTTGCTTCCCGCAAGCCCGACCAGTATCAAGGAAGGGTCAAACCTCTTGACGGCGTTAGCGATCGCCCTTGAAAGGCTCTCATCCCCCCGAGAGGCAGCGTTGTAAGCATCAGTATATAAGGCACCGTGAGGTTTAACGTGCCTAAGGCTACCCCCATGACTACGCACGAAGGCATAAAGAGCCCCTATTTGATAAAGGACGAAGGCCTCTACCTCCTCCGGAGACATAACCATGCTCCTTCTACCGAATCCCTGAAGATCAGGATAGCCAGGATGAGCTCCGATTCCAACCCCCCTCGATATGGCCTCCTTTACCGTACGCTCCATAACAAGTGGATCGCCAGCATGAAGGCCACAAGCTATGTTCGCTGAGGAAACGTATTTCAAAACCTCCTCATCATACCCCAGCTTATACCTACCGAAGCTCTCCCCCATATCGCTGTTAAGATCTATCCTCACTTTCAATCCCCCCTTCCTCTTCGAGCATCTTAAGGAACTCATTAACTAAAAGAGGATCAAACTGAGAGCCCGCCCCCCTTTTCAACTCAAGGATGGCATCGTCAAGCTTTAACGCCCTCCTATAGGGTCTCTCTGAGGTCATGGCGTCGAAGGCATCCGCTATGGACATTATCCTATCCTCCAAGGGGATCTCATAACCCTTTAGACCATCGGGATAACCCTTCCCATCCCACCTCTCGTGATGCCAGCGAACAAAAAGAGATACCTCCTTAAGGAAGGGAACATCTTTAATTAACTCCTCACCTAAAACAGGATGCCTTTTAACGACCTCGTACTCATCCTCAGTGAGCTTACCTGGCTTGTCAAGGATGCGCCCAGGAATCCCTATCTTACCTATATCGTGAAGTATAGATGCGTATCTTAACTTCTTTCTCTCGGCCTCAGAAAGCCCGATCCTTAGGGCAAGACGATCAGCAAGGATCATTACCCTCTCGCAGTGCCCTCTTGTATAGGGGTCCTTATACTCTATGGTCTTGGCGAGGGCCAAGGTTGTCGCAAAGAAGTTGTCCTCAAGCTCCTTAACATAACTTAAGTTCTCAAGAACCACGCCCATAGAAGCCCCAACCGCCTCAACGAGCCATCTATCATCCTCTGAGAAAACCCCTGGAAGCTCGCTTTCGAGGTTGAGAACTCCAAAGACCTCCCCCCTTACCCTTATGGGAACCGCAAGCTCAGATTTAATACCCTCTAACCCCGGAAGGTAGCGCGGATCCTTAGAGACATCGGGAACCAAAAGGCTCTCCCCTGTGCGAGCTACCCAACCTGTTACCCCCTGCCCAAGCTTTATCCTCTCAAACCTTCCAACTTCTGGATAGGCTCGCTTAAAGACAAGCTCATCCCCATCGAGGACCTGAATGGTGATTCGAGAGTAAGATTTAACTCTCCTCAAGAAGCTCATAACGGTATCATAAACCTCATCCTCACTATTTGCCCTAGTAATACTAAGCGATAGCTCGTAAAGCAGACCCATCCTCTCGGTTTTCTTCTCAAGGGACTCCATAGCGTCGATGCTCTTTAAGGCAGATGATATTATGTTAGATAGCGTTAATAAAAGCTCCTCATCGCGCTTATCAAAAGCGCCAGGCAAGCTATCGGAGACAATTAGGACGCCTACCACCTTCCCATCAAGCTTAACCGGAACGGCAACCACAGATCTCGTTGACTTATATATCTTCCTAAACCTCGGCTCAAGGTTGAGGTCCCGAACCAATAGGGGAGAGCCAGTGAGCACCACATGCCCTACAGTAGTTGAGTCATCTATCTTGACTTGGTCGACAACACCGGCACCTAATGGGCTTTCAGCCCTAAGCATTAGCAAGCCAGCTTCCCAATCAGGTTCACGGTAAACGACCCTTTTATAACCCACATATTCAACTAAGGATTCGCAAACGTAATTATAAAGCTCACCCTCATCACGAATCGATATTAAGCCGCGTGAAACTTCAAGAAGGGCCATGAGCCTTTGACTCTGCTTAATCAGGTCCTTGATGAGGTGATCTCTCGCTATAGCGAGCCCCACAACTTTGGCCACCGAATCAAAGAACTCCTCATCCTCCTTCGTGAAGTCGTTAAGGCGCGGGCTTTCAACGTTTAAGATACCCAAGATCTCCCCACCCACGCGCATGGGAACAGCAAGTTCAGACCTGGTATCCTCAAAAACCTTAACGTAGTAAGAGACGCTTGAAACGTCAGGAACGTTAATGATCTTTGAAAGGCGCAAGGCTGTAGATATCACCCCACCGACCCTCATCAGCTCATGAAGATCCTCATCAGAAAACAAATCCTTTACCCCACCTGCAAGAAACTTCCACTTCTGGGAATATTTATCATAAACTGCAACGGTAACGTCAACGTAGGACCTATCCTCCTTGATCTTGGCGCAGATATCGCCTAATATGTCTTCTATCGGCTCAAGGGCGCTCAACCTCAAGGAAAGCTCATAAAGTATCTTGAACCTCTTAGCTTCATCTTGAACGCTCTTAAGCAGCTTCTCCTTCCTTAGAGCTATACCCAGCTCTCTTCCCAAGATGCTCAAGATTTCATAGTCATCGAAGGTGAGCTCACACTCACTCTCCACGTTTATCACTCCGTAGACTTCGCCATCTCCGATTATTGGAACAGCTATTTCACCTTTAACACCATCATAAACCTGAACGTACCTATGATCCTTTCTGACATCAGGGACAAAAGCCCCCTTACCGTGCCTTGCAACCCAGCCAACTATACCCTTTTCTATATCCCAACCGCCATTTCCGTAGGAGATCTCGCTTATCTTGCCTAAAGCAGCTACCCTCTTTAGCTTGCCATTCTCTTTAAGAAGAACCTCAAGATTGTCATACCCGAGCTCCTCCACGATGGCCTTAGAAATCGGTTCCATATTCCCAATGAGGTCCCTACTGGATACCAAAAGCTCGGAAACCTTAACCAGAGCCTTAAGCTTTTTGGTCTTCTCAACGGCACTCGCGAAGTAATCCTTATTGGCCAAGGCTATCCCGATCAGGGAGGCTAACATCGAGATAACCTCAACGTCTAACTTAGAAAGGGCATTTAAACCCGTTTGAAGAACTATGATACCATATATCTTATCTAAGAACTTTATGGGAACCATAAACTTCGAACTTTCTCCCTCGGCTACGACGCAAGGTCCCTCCAGGCAGGCGGACTCCACTCCACGCCCGACCTCAATCCTCTCATCCCCATCGCCGATCTTCTTGATGAAGAGCTTAGAGTCAGGAGAGATCTCATATATTCCCAGGACACTGGATTCTCCGTAGAATCTGCTTAAAATCTCATAGATTCTCTTTATGGGGTCCTCCTCCTTCGAGACGAGAAGGAGCTCCTCCCCAGCCCTTAGAACCATCTTCAGGATCTCATTACTCCTTGAAAGAAGAAGGTTAAGGTTCTCCAAGGAGGAAGCATAGGCCCTAAGCTGAGCGTAGGTAGCCTCAAGCTCCTCTTTGCTTAAGGAAAGCTCCTTGTTTAAGCTCAGGAGCTCAGAGTAGGTAGCCTCAAGCTCCTCCTTCTGGGCAGAAAGGTGGGAGCTAACAGCGTTGAACCTATCTACCACCTCATCCAAAAATCTCTCCCCAAACTTATTCATTTTGAAGTCGTAGTTACCTCTCATCAGGCTATCAAACCCCTTAGACAGGCTATCGAGAAAGGAGAAAAACCCTCTTCTCAAATAGAGATCCAACACCAGAAATAGAAGGAAGGCAAAAACTCCTATGAAGGGAAAAACTCTTGCAAGGTAGCGCCTCCAGTAAAGGGAGGGCGCGAAATCATAAAGATAAGCGGTTAAGACTAAGACACTTTCCTGCCCTAAAGGGCTTGGCTTAAGCCGAAAGAAGGCCCTGACCTTCTTCTCTTCACCCCAGTCATAAGCGAAGGAACCAGAGGGAGCCTCAAAGACCTTTCTCATATGAGGGCTTGATGGTGAGTCATCCTCTCCAAGCACAGACTTTGATGAAATTATAAGCTTACCATCGGGAGAGAAAACCTGCAAATAACCACGCTTACCGAAGGAGTAGTGGCTCAGGGCTTCAAGAATGACATCTCTAACAGCTGACGACCCATCGAGCTCACCGCCGAACCTGCCCTCATAGAAGCTAATCACACGAAGAACAGCGTTTGAGAAAATAGATAGCCTTTCAAGAGCATTCAAGCTATCGATCTTTAAAGAAGCTATAGTCTTATCCATGCTCTCCCTATAGGAAATGTAGGTTATTATAGCTGTTAAGGATATAAAAAGCAAGCAAGAATACAATACTATCTTATTCCTTAAGCTCATTTCTCCTCAATCTCCACCAGAAGCTCTTTCTCCCCAACTCTTATCCTAAACCTGGAGGAGGTTTTCTTCCCTATGAGCAAGGGAAGGCTTGCAAGCACCCTCTCCCTATCCCTTAGCTCCCTCACCGCTTCCTTCAGTGAGACCTTCTTAAAGTTAAGACGATCGTTCATCTTAAGCTGAGCTATTAATGGGACATCCACTGATATTACCGTGGCTATCTTAGGATAGCCCCCTACAGCTTGCCTATCCTTAAGGAGAACTATAGGTTTGCCATCCTTTGGAACCTGAACGCTACCCAAAGCGATCCCATCTGAGATTATCTCGGCTCCACGATCGCTATGCTTCAACGGCTCTCCCTCAAGCCTATAACCCATCCTGTCCGCGTTCTCAGTGACCACCCAATCTTGGGATAGGAAGAGCTCAATCGATGATGGGGTGAAGTGATCATCCTCAGGCCCCATAACCACCCTTAAGGTCGGGTGATTCGAGTAGAGGGGTAAAAGGTCTGAGGGAATCCTTCTTCCAACGACCGACCTATCGAGGGGCAAGCCTACGAAGAACCTATCCCCTTCTTTCAATGCCCTACCCTCCAAGCCACCTATCTTGGCTCTAACGTCGGTTGACTTGCTCCCCATGACCTTATCGACGAATATTCCCCCTTGGAAGGATATGTAGGCTCGAGCACCCCACCTTATACCGGAAAAGGAGAGGGTGCTTCCCTTTTTCACATAAAGGCTTTCCCACATAGGAACGGAAAAACCATCTATACACGGGCCAAGATCTCCCCCGGTTATAGCTATTATAACATCATCGTGAAAAACCAAGGTTGGTCCAACCAAAGTTATCTCAAGGCAAGCCTCACCTTGAGGGTTACCGACCAAGATATTAGCCACCCTCAAAGCAAAGTCATCCATAGCTCCAGAGGTGTTTATCCCTTGCGCTTGATAACCAAACCTTCCAAGGTCTTGTATCGTCGTTAACATCCCTGGCGAGATAATTTCAACCACCGGCATAGCCCATCACTCCTCAACTGGGGACGCAAAATCAAGCTCACCCTTCCAGTTTGCCAGAAACTCCTCCTCCGAGCAAGGGATAAATCTCATGTAATCTCCAGCCTTAACCAGTATGGGTGGATCCCTATCGGGATCATATATCTTAAGATAGGTCCTGCCTATAAGCCTCCACCCACCAGGGGAAGAAACCGCATATACGCCCGTTTGCTTACCACCTATCCCCACGGAACCGGCAGGGACTTTCTTCCTGGGGGTGGAAAGGCGAGGGGTATGGAGCCTCTCATCCAACCCCCCTAAGAAGGTGAAACCGGGCGTGAAGCCAAGCATATATACTAGGTAGTTCCTATTAGCGTGAAGCTCTATGACCTCCTCCGGCCTTAAGCCGTGATACTTTGCCACAAACTCAAGGTCAGGACCATACCTCCCACCATAAACCGTTGGTACCTCTATAACCTTGGGCTCCGGAAGCTTCACATCACCAATCTCGCTCACCAGCGTCTTAAGAGCTCTCTCTAAATCCTCAGGATCTATCTTAAGAGGATTATAACATATCATCAGAGATCTATAGGTTGGAACAAGCTCCTCCACCCCAGGTATCCTCTCCCTCTCGACAAGTAAAGTTAAGGCTCTAACCTTCCTTGAAAGCTCCTCTGAAATCTCATCTCCAAAGCGAACGAGAAAAGCTCTATCACCCATCGGAAGGTATTTAGGATAATCCATCATTAACACCTCACTTGATCATAAGGCTGGGGAGATATAAAACCAGTCCGGGAAAGACGGTTATTATCGCAGTGGCCAAGAAAAGCATTACGAAGAAGGGTAATGCATCCTTAGCTATAGTGGTAAGTTCCTCACCTATAAGCCCCTTTATAACGAAAAGGTTAAAGCCAACGGGCGGCGTTATCTGAGCCACCTGAATCATTATCACGAGGTATATCCCAAACCAAAGAGGATCAAATCCTGCCATCTTTATTAAGGGCAAAACTATGGGAAGAGTCATGACTATCATGGAAAAACCATCCACCAAGCAGCCCAAAACCAGATACATCAAAGATAGGATAACTATCAGCGTATAGCGAGAGAGACCCAACCCTCCTACGAATTGAGCCACTCCTTGCGTTATGCCAAGATAACCCATAGCGACGGAGAAGAAGGAAGCGCCGCAAACTATCCACATTATCATACAGCTCGTCTTTACGGAGCTAATCATCGCCTCCTTAAAGGTCTTGAAATCAAAGCTCCTCATCCCCCAGGCAAATAGGAGAGAACCCAAAACCCCCACAGCCGCGGCCTCGGTAGGCGTCGCCCATCCAGTGTATATGCTTCCAAGAACTATGATAACCAAGATTACAGCTGGAGCTACCTTAGGTATGGCCCTTATTCTATCACCCCAGGTGTAGCTGCTTTTTGCCTTCGGTGCCACATTGGGATCTAAGAGGGACCTGGTTACTATATAGCCGCTGAACATCAAGGCTATCATTATCCCAGGTATAACTCCAGCTATAAAAAGTTTACCTATGCTCACATCAGCCAATATACCGTAAACCAGCATCATCATGCTTGGGGGGATCATGAAGCCTAAGGTCCCAGACCCGGCCAAGGAACCAATAGCAAGCCCTCTATCATATCCCCTCTTCAAGAGCTCCGGCAGGGTTATCTTACCAACGGTAGCGGTAGTCGCAGCTGACGAACCGCTTACGGCAGCGAATATAGCGCTCGCGAAAACGTTAACATGAATAAGCCTTCCTGGAATGCTATCAAGCCAAGGAGCTAGCCCGTTAAAAAGGTTCTCCGAAATCTTGCTCCTGAAGAGGATCTCCCCCATCCAGACGAAGAGAGGAAGAGCGAACATCGTTGAACTACTTGTGCTGTTCCAAGCTATCGTGGAAAGTATATTCCCCCAAGGGATGTTCAAGAAAAAGTGAAACCCAGCTATGCCAACGATAAAGAGAGCGGTCCCAACCCAGATGCTTCCCACAAGTAAAACTCCAAGAAGCCCTACAACGAACAAAAAGCTCGCAAGCAAGCTATCCATAAGGTTCCCTCCCTACCCCTCTGATCTCCTTAAAGCCAAACTCCTTTTAGCGATTTCCGAGAGAAACTGAAGGGTCATCAAGAAAGAGCCGATAGGAAGAAGAGCCTGAGGTATAGCAAGAGGGGTCTCCGAAATGCTCATGGCCTTCGTCCCTGTTATGACCGAGTCCCAAAAGAGAGAGAAGGTAAGGTAGGTTAAAACTATCGAGAAGGCAAATCCGATGACGAAGCAGATTATTTCAAGCAAGAGCTTCTTTCGCTCTGACAGAACCTCAAAGATAAAGGTCATTCTTATGTGAGCACCATCCCTAAGGGTGAATGCCAGAGCGAGATATGTCACACCAGCCATAAGATAACCTGTGTACTCCTCAGTTATATAAAGCGTCTTAACGAAAAGCCCTCTGACCAAGATCTCTATAATAACCAGAACAAAACCCACTATCATCATTATTCCAGAGGTGTAACCTCCAAGCCAAGACAAGGTATCGACAAACTTAATAAACTTCTTCATAGCTTTCCCCTCACCCCTATAAGGTCTTTAATCTTAGGGGGGCCTCAACTTCGAGAGCCCCCCTAAAAACAGAAAGCTCTTAATCCTTCCTTCCTACCTTCTCCAAAAATTTGGTGTAAATCTCCTTAGCCTCCGGAGGAGCCTCTTTCTCTATCCACTCCTTCCTTATATCCCGCGTTATCTTAGCGAGCTCGTCGAGGAACTCATTAGATATGGGAAGGGACTCTATACCGTTATCGTTACACTTCTTCTCCATTTCCATATCAAGCTTCTCAACCCATTCCCACATGTAGTTCTCCATCTCCTTGCCTGTCTCAACTAAGACCTTCTGGACCTCTGGACTTAAAGCGTTGAAGGCCTTAAGGTTAACGTTAACCATGTCTACAGCCTGAGTTATATCGATCCTCGCGAAATACTTTAAGACCTCCCAGAACTTAGCATCAACCGCCGTAGGAGTAGAGGTTATGACTGAGTCTATCAAGCCAGTTGCCAAAGCTGAGTAAACCTCGCTGAAGGGCAAGGGATAGGGGGTTCCACCTGTCGCCTTAACCACCAAAGCCCCATTCTTGTCGTAGGTTCTCGTCTTTAACCCTTTCATATCCGCAACGCCCTTTATAGGCTTCTTAGTCCAGAGACCCGCAGCAGGCCATGGAGCCGTGTAGATTATCTTCTGGTTCCACTTGGTTTCAACGGCCTTCTCATAGTAAGGTTTCGCTATCTCATTAAGCAAGCGAGCCTCTTTAAAACCGCGCACGAGGAAGGGTAAAGTGGTTATGTTAAATATAGGCTCATCACCAGCAACCCCACTGCAAAGCATATCAGATATCTGAACCAAGCCGTCACGAACAACCCTTAAAAGCTCAGGCCCCTTGAACCCCAAAGCACCACCAACGTTAACCTTGATCTCAAGCTCCCCTTTGGTTCTCTCGAGAACCTTAGCAGCGAATTCATTTAGACCGATACTATGATGATTGTTAGGAGGCCAGACGGAGTTACCTATCCACTGGGTTTTGGCGATAGCCCCCGCTCCCAAGACCAAAACCAAGCTAAGCACTACCGCAGCGAAAAACAGCTTCTTCAACCTTTACACCCCCCATTCAGGTTAAAGTTTTAAAATACACCATAAATTATAATCCAAACTGATGGGTTCGGTCAAACTTGTATTATAATATACTTAGGAGCAAGCCAGGGAAGGGAGGGGGTGATAATTCATGAGAATAGGGTCTGAGCCCCTGTTTCCAAGGAAGGAGAGCCTCCTAGAGGAAATCCAAAGGAGACTGACCGAAAGCCTTGAGCGCCTGAGCAGCATGAGGAAAATAAATAGGGCGGCAGACGATGCGGCTGGACTATCCATATCGGAGGGGCTAAGAGCTCAGATAGCAGAAACTTTAAATCAGATGAGGAACATCCAAGACAGGATATCAAGCTTGCAAGTATCGGACCAAGCCCTTAGCTCTCAGAGCGAGATAGTCGATAGGATGAGGGAACTCGCCGTCCAGTCCACTAATCCCACGCTCTCCAATGAAGAGAGAACAGCAATTCAAAAGGAGTTTAACCAACTTAAGGAGGAGATAGATAGAATAGCAGAGCACACCCTCTTCAATGAACAGCCTGTGATAAGGGATATGAACGCGGAAGGGCTTGGCCTATCAAATGTTCAGCTTGGCAACGAGGAAGCGCTTAAAGCGTTGGATAGGGCTAAGGAGATGATAACCTCAAGGAGAACGACCATTGGCTCGGAAGTGAGAGGGCTTGCCTCAGAGATAGGTAGACTAAGCGTAGCAGCTATAAATCTCTCGGCCGCCGAATCGCTTATAAGGGATACAGATATAGCTGAGGAGCTATCTAAACTAACCGTAAATCAGATACTTGAACAAGTTAACCTTCTTAACTTAAATCAAGCGAAGAACAATGCTTCTTCTACCTTGCTAAACCTGCTTAAGGGAATTTAAGGGGTGGGGTTTTAGCTCCACCCCTTAAAAGCTCCTCCCAAGAAGACCTTTCCCCTAAATTGAGCAAGCGAAGGGTTCTAAAGGACATGGTTGAGAGCTTTTGTAAGATCCTCAAGGGATCACCGCTTGCGCTTTTAACTACGCCCCAGTGTATAGGTATGAAGACCCTCGCCTTAAGAAGCTCGCTTGCGCGCAAGGCAGTTTCTGCGCCCAGGTGATGCAATCTCAGTAAAAACCTATCTGATCCAATGGGAAGAAAAGCCACATCTATCTTAAACCTTTCACCTATCTCTTTAAAAAGCTTCGCGCTAAACCCGGTATCCCCTGCGAAGTAAACTCCCAAATCCCCATGCTCGAAGATATAGCCCAGCGTTGGAAAGAGAAAGGGAAAATTACACAGTAAACCCAGGTGCAACGAGGGAAGAGCAGTTATTCTCACATCCTTAAAATTAACGCTCTCCCACCTTCTTATCTCGACCAAGCTTCCAGTTAAACCCTTAGGAAACAAGGGACGATATCCTTGAGGAGCGAGAATGACCGAAGGCTTAAGCCTGACTAAAGCCTCAAAATCCAGATGATCCCTATGCCCATGAGATATGGCCACAAGGTCCAATGAGAAGGAGCTTTCGAGTCCAGGATAACCCTTCAGAACCTCCGCTATAGGGTCCGTCAAAATGGTTAAATCGCCCAGCCTCATTAGCAGGGTAGCGTGCCCTAAGAACTTAACCCAACCATCCAAGGAGCGCTCATCCTCCTAAAATCGGAATAGGAGAGATACTTAACCTCTCCCCTCATCGGAAGCTCACTTACCCCGCAGGTCGGCCCAAAACAGGTTAAACAGGATCCATCGTTGGAACAGGGAAGTGGCAAAAAGCTTTTACCAGACCTGTAGGAAATCGGCATAATCTTTCCCTCACAGTTCTTCGATGTAGCGTATTCTTCGTTCAAGTTTCTCCCATCCTGCGTAAACTCCATACATAAAGATAAGGTGAGCTTAAGCGATTCAGTCATGTCCCTCAGGATGGAAAAAAGCCTTCTCCTATAAGCTATATCAGCGTGAAGGGAGTTAGATATCCTCTCCCTGTAAAGGATCTCATACCTGCTTGGGAGAGAGCTATCCCACTTAGCGAGTGAGGATAGCACGAAGCCCTTGATCCTCAAAGGGATATCAAGACACGAAGCTACCACATGCTTAACCCCCCTCTCGCGAGCCTCCCTCAAGAGCTCAAAGATGCTCTTTTCCTCATCGTTGATAAAGGGAAGTATAGGATCAACCCTTAAGACCGTATGAACTCCCTTATTAGATGCCATCTCAAGGGATTCCAGAAGCTCTCCAGATGTTGAACCACCTGGGGAGAGAAAGCGCCTCAGCCTTTCCTTCAACGCAAGAAGGCTCACCTCTAAAACGCTATCCCTTTGGCTAGAAAGGAGCGATATAGCTTCATCGCTCGCCCTTCTTTTGGTGACAACCAAGATAGGAAGGTTTCTCTCCACGAAAACCTTTATGACCTTCTCCGAAAGGCCGTACTTCAAGTTAACAGATTGAAAGGGGTCACTGGTCGGAGAAAGGTAACCCGGAGGAGATAAAAGTAGCTTATCGAGCCTCCTTGATACTCCCTCAGGAAAGTTAACCCAGACGAAAACCAAACCCTTTAAAAAGGCCTCCCTATGACAACCGGGAAGAGCTCTAGAATAACAAAAGAAGCATCCTACACTACAACCGGCGTAAGGGTTTAAAAGAAATCTCTCAGCCGGACAGGCCCTATACTTCCACTTCCACCATCCGTGAATACCTTTATCCCTATATACCTCTAAAACTCTAATAATCTATCCCCTTCCTCATCTCTATACCCCTTCTGTAGGGGTGCTTGACCTCTATAACTTCGCTCACGAGGTCGGCTTTTTCAACTATCTTGGCGTGAGCGTACCTTCCGGTCAAAACTAGCTCAATGTTAGGGGGTTTCTCCTCTATGAGCCTGATAACATCCTCCAATGATATTAGCTTAAAGTCCACCGCCACGTTGATCTCATCCAGAATTACCATATCATACTCGCCGCTTAATATCACCTCGCGCGCAAAGGCGAGCCCCCTTTGAGCCTCCCTTATGTCCTCAGGGTCAGGGTTTCTCCTATCAACGAAGGTAGGTCTCCCGAACTGGACTACCTTAAGACCTAACTTTTCAGCGCTCCTAAGCTCACCATAGTTAACTTTGCCCTTCATAAACTGAATCATGATCACCCTATAACCGTGCCCCATAGCCCTCATGGCTAATCCCAAGGCCGCCGTGGTCTTACCTTTACCGTTTCCAGTGTAAACTTGGACCAACCCTAATGCCATATACTTCCCCCCCTTCTTTGGAGTATAATATATGCTATGATGAAGGAAGTCAAGAAAGCGGCGGTATTAATCCCCTTCACGCTTAAAGAGGGAAAGCTGAGCATAATACTAACAGTGAGAGAGAAAAATCTGAATCAGCACAGTGGACAGATCTGCTTCCCCGGGGGAAAGCAGGAGCCCGGAGAAACCCCCTTAAAGACCGCTCTTCGAGAGATAGAGGAGGAGATAGGCATAAAAGGTGAAGATATAGAGGTTATAGGTGAAATCGAGGAGGAAATGGTCTATAAGACAGGGTATCTGGTAAAGCCCTTTGTCGGGCTGATAAAGGGTAAACCAGATTTTAAGGTAAACGAGAAAGAGGTGAAAGAGGTAATAGTAATACCGCTTGAGGATCTGAAGAAGATCCCCGTAAAGATAGAAAGCTTCAAACTGGGTGATAAGGAGATCTCCTACCCGGTATATAACTGGCAGGGCTATAGAATATGGGGGGCAACAGCGAGGATAGTAAGCAAACTCTTAGAAAGGAAAGATGTCCTAGATGAGCTTAATAGGCGCGCACATGTCTATTTCGGGAGGGATATGGAAGGCCATAGAACGGGGAGATAGCCTCAAGTGCGAGGCTATCCAGATATTCACCAAAAATCAAATCCAATGGTTCGGGAAAAAGCTGAGCATGCTTGACATCGAGATGTTTTACAATGAGTGGAAGAAAAGCAGTATAAGCAAGATCATAGCTCATACATCCTACTTGATAAACTTGGCATCCCCAGAGGGCAAAACCTACGAAAGGTCTATATCGGCATTGATAGATGAGATAAGAAGGTGCGAAGAGCTGGGAATATCCTGCTTAGTTCTCCACCCCGGCGCCCATAAGGGGAGGGGAGAGACCTGGGGAATAAGAAGGATAGCGGATGCGCTTAAGATCACTATAGAGGAAACCACAAAATGCGAGGTGCGAATACTGCTCGAAACCACCGCAGGCCAAGGTAGCACCATAGGACACAAGTTCGACCAACTAGCCCAGATAATGGAGATGGTTGGAAGGGATAATAGAATTGGGGTCTGCTTTGACACGTGTCACGTCTTCGCCTCAGGATACGATATATCCACAGAACATGGTTACAGAAATACGCTTAAATACTTCGACAGAATAATAGGACTAAGCTTCCTGCTTGCCTTTCACTTAAACGACTCTCTAAGCCCCTTAGGAAGCAAGTTAGACAGGCACGCTCACATAGGAAAGGGGCTCATAGGAGAAAGGACCTTCTCCCTACTCCTTAACGATGAGAGGTTCAAGGGTAGACCTATGATATTGGAAACGCCTAAGGGAGAAAACTGGGACGCCATAAATTTAGCCACCCTAAGGAAGCTAAGGGGTTATTAAAGGGGGTAAAGCTTGATGGCTAAAAGCTTTAAGGAGCTTAAAAGGTCAAAGGATAGGATGTTAGGCATGTTCGTTCAGTCAAGGAGCGAGGAGATGGTGGAGATCATAGGTTACGCTGGCTTTGACTTCGTGGTGATAGACATGGAGCACGGTCCCTTCGACATAGAGGGAGCGCTTAAGCTCTTAAGGGCTGCGGATGCCACGGGGATAACGTCGATAATAAGGGTTCCGGAGAACTCCAACATCGCGATACTTAAAGCCCTCGACATAGGAGCATCGGCGATCATCGTTCCCGGTATATCCTCGCGCGAGGATGCTGAAAGAGCGATTAAAGGAGCTAAGTACGGCCCGATAGGGGTAAGAGGGGCCTGTCCATGCGTCAGGGCCAACAGATATGGAGGAGGAGAGGAAAACTACTTCAAGAGAGCAAACGAAGAAACATCGGTGATACTATTAGTGGAGGGAAAGGAAGGAATGAAGGCCTTTGATGATATAATAGACCTCCCCTATGTAGATGGGATAATGCTTGGACCCATCGATCTCTCGGTATCCTTGGGGGTTCCAGGAGAGATAAATAATCCCATAGTTACGACGGCATTAAGAGAGATGGCTCAAAAGGCTAAAAGAAAGGGGATATGCGTAGGTACATTCAGCCCAGACTTAGATGACGCCAAAAGGTGGTTTAACCTTGGTCTTGATTACATAGCCTATAACGTAGATACCTTACTCTTTTACGAAACGTGCAGAAGGGCAAGAGAATACATAATGGGTTGATTATCGTATTTGCCTCTTGACTTGAAAGGAAAATAGTTATAAAATCTAAAGTAGGGTCGGGGCGTGGCGCAGCCTGGTTTAGCGCACCTGCATGGGGCGCAGGGGGTCGGAGGTTCAAATCCTCTCGTCCCGACCATTTGATTTTAGAAAAAAGGCCGGTTATACCGGTCTTTTTTATTTATAGGAAAGGGTCACTCGATGAGATACCTAACCTTAAAGGAGATGAAGAACCTCGCCCATCGATATAAGTTCAGGTTCAGCAAGGCTAAGGGGCAGAGCTTTCTGTATGACCCTCAGCTTCTTGACAAGATATGCAGAGTGGCAAACCTGAGTAAAGATAGCTTCGTCCTTGAGATAGGCTCAGGAATGGGAAATCTTTCCCTCCTTCTCTCCCAATACGCAGCTAAGGTCGTGGGGGTGGAGATCGACGAAAAGCTCTGTAAAATATTGGATGAGGTCATGGGTCCCCAACCTAACTTTTTCCTCATAGAGGATGATATACTTAAGGTTGACTTATCCTTTATAGAAAAGGAGAAAAGGAAGTATGAAATCAAGGTTGTAGCCAACCTGCCCTATAGAATGGCAACGGAGATAACCCTGTACCTATTGGAGAAAGGTCATAGATTAATAGATGAGATGTATCTTATGCTGCAAAAAGAGGTAGCGGAGAGATTAGCATCCCCTCCCAAGAGGAAGGCCAGATCCGCCATAAGCGTAATAGTTCAATATTACTCAGAGATAGAGATACTCTTTCATGTTCCCCCGAGGGTATTTTACCCCCAACCTAAAGTAACCTCATCGTTTGTAAAGATGACCCCCTATAAGGAGCCCAGGGAGAGGTGGAGCGTTGAAGATGAGCACCTGTTCTTCAAGCTAGTTAAGGAAGCCTTCAAGAGAAAGAGAAAGACCCTGCTTAATAACCTGAAAGGGTCCTTCGATGAAATGCTTTTAAAGGAAATCCTAAGGAGCATGGACCTTAGCGAAACCATTCGAGCCGAAGAGCTATCCCTGGAGGAATGGGCCGCACTATCTAACGCGCTTAAAGAAGCTATAAGCAACACCAATAGCACTTGACACATAGCCATCAGTAGGTTTATATTCTTTACTGAAAAGACTTAAATGTAAGACGTTTTAAGAGAATTTTCTTGTTTAACCGGAGGTGCCGAATATGATTCAGCATACCGAAAAGCTCAAGGTAGTGGTAACGGATTATGACTACCCAGACCTAAGCATAGAGACTTCCATACTCCAGGGTATAGGAGCCGAAGTTGTTGGAGCACAGTGCAAGACTGAGGATGAGCTCATAGAGGTAGCTTATGATGCTCATGCTATCTTAGTTGAGTACGCTAAGGTAGGAGAGCGAGTCATATCCGAGATGAGGAAGTGCATCATTATAGCCAGATATGGCGTTGGTGTAGATATAGTGGATGTCAAGGCGGCCACCCGCCATGGCATAATCGTCACAAACGTTCCAGCATACTGCATATCCGAGGTCGCCGACCACGCAATAGCTATGTTCCTAACGATGGCAAGAAGGATAAGAGAATACGATAAAGCGGTAAGAGAGGGGAAATGGCATTGGAGCGCCTGCGGTAAACCAATCCACAGGATAAGCGGCATGATAGCAGGGGTGATAGGCTACGGAAGGATAGGAAGCGCAATCGCTGCAAGACTTAAGCCCTTCGGCTTAAAGATACTGGTATACGACCCTTACGTTAACCATGAGAAGATAAAAGAAGATGGTTGCATAGCGGTATCCTTTGAGGAGCTCGTCAAGAACTCTGATGTGATATTCATTCAAGCACCGCTTACTGAAAAGACGAGGCACCTCTTTAACGCTGAAACCTTCTCCAAAATGAAGAAAACCGCCCTGATAATCAACACCGCTCGCGGACCGATAATAGACAACGAAGCTTTATACTACGCCCTATCCAACGGCTTGATCCTAGGCGCAGCATTAGACGACCTTGAAGAGGAGCCAGCCAAGCAAAAGAACTGGAAGCCCACAAACCCGCTTCTTAAGCTTGACAATCTCTTAGTCTCCCCTCACTCAGCTTACTACTCCGAGGAGTCGCTTGTAGAGGCTAGAACCACGGCAGCTCAAGAGGTGGCTCGAGCCTTAACGGGAGAGCTTCCAAATCACGTGGTCAACAGAGAAGTCCTATACTCTCCCAACCTGAGATGGAAACCAAGACCATAAGGAGGGAGTAAGATGAACGGTGAAGAAAGGAAGAGGGTCTCCTCGTTTCCAAAGGTTTTACCCCATGCTGAAGTAGACTGGGAGGTGGTTGAGGGTTTCCGCAAGCTTCTTCCCACATACAGCATAAGCTGTGTCGTAGCCGATGCGCAGGAGCGATCCGGGGTCATGCACTCTCAGATTAAGCTACTGGATCGATCTAAGAAGTTCGTTGGACCAGCCCTAACCGTGAAGCTCTTCCCAGGGGATTTGGTGGACCCTCTTTACGCCCTATCGGTAGCCCAGGCCGGAGATGTAATCGTTGTCGACGCTAGAGGGGAAACGGAAACCTCAGTTTGGGGAGGATTGATGGCCAACCTCTGCCTTCACAAGGGCATAGCAGGAGCGGTCGTAGATGGCTCGATCCGCGATACTGACGAGATAAGAGATCTGGGCTTCCCCATAGCCTCTCGAGGCATAGTTCCAAGGTCAACCCACTCCCCCTACTCCGGTCGCCTTGAAACCTTAGAGATAAATGTACCGATAACGTGCGGTGGAGTTATAGTTAAACCAGGAGACATCATCATAGCAGATGAGATAGGAATCACAGTAGTCGATAAGGAAAACGCCAAAGAAGTACTCCAAAAGGCTCAAGCTTTAGCGGAACAGGAGGAGCTAACCAGAAAGAGGATACGCGAGGGAAAGGGTATAAAGGAGCTCCTCGAAGAGTTCGGAAGGTTATAGCTGGAGGCGAAGTAAATTTGAAAGAAACGGTTTCAATAAGGGTTCCCTTCGGACGCGACTTCATAAGCGCAACTATACCATCGAAAAACCTCTTGGGAGTCTATGAAACCAAAGGCGTAAAGCCTTCTTTAGATCCAAAGGGAGAGATACTTAAAGCCTTAAGTAATCCTATAGGAACTCCCCCATTAAGCGAGCTCCTTCGTCCCCGAATGAAGGTAACCATAGTGGTAAGCGATATCACAAGACCCATACCCTACAAGATCATCCTCCCCCCTCTCTTGAACTACCTAAACGAGCATGGGGTCAGGGATGAAGATATAATCCTACTTATAGCAACCGGATTACACCGCGGGCTAACCCCAGAGGAGAAAAGAAACCTCTACGGTGAGGAGGTCGTTCAGAGGGTTGAGGTTATAAACCACGATTACCGCGATAGGTCTAAGCTAATCTGCCTTGGGAAAACGAAGCGGGGAACACCCATAGAGGTAAACAGACTAGCATTAGAAAGAGATCTCCTAATCCTCACAGGATATATAGAACCCCATCAGCAGTTCGGCTTCACAGGAGGGAGAAAGAGCTTACTCCCTGGCATAGCAAGCGAAGACGCGGTCATGCATAACCATAAAGCTGAGATGATGGACCACCCCCTCGCTGTAAACGGAGCTTTAGAAGGCAACCCCCAGCATGAAGATGCCATGGAGTTCGCAAGGGCGGTAAAGGTGGATTTCATCCTAAACGTGGTACTTAACCAGGATGAAATGCTCACATGGGCTGTCGCTGGAGACCTTGAAAAAGCCTACCTTAAGGGAGTTGAGCTCTCACGAAGCTTTCGAGAGGTTTTGATGCCAGAGGCCTGCGATGTAGCAATAACCGCAAGCGGATACCCCCTTGACCAGGTTCTCTACCAGGGTCCAAAGATAACCTCTGTCGTGGTAAGAACTTTACATAAGGTCATACGCGATGGAGGAACGATAATACTTCCCATGGAGCTTAAAGAGGGGATAGGCCACCACAGGGAGTTCTACGAGATGATGTGCATGGAAAATGGCAACCCAGAAGCGATAATCGAAAGATGCTACTTGTCTCCAGTTAAAGACCAATGGGGGGCTCAGATATGGGCAAGGACGCTTCAAAGGTTTCGGATGATAATAGTGACTAAGGAGCTTCCTCCTTCTTCGATAGAGCGCATGGGCATAGAGCACGCCTTCACCTTACAGGAAGCCATAGATAAAGCGATAGCTCGCCATGGCCCTGAATGCAAGATAGCGGTGTTCCCAAGGGCAACTACCATCCTTCCTAAGCTAAGTGAGGCAAGAGCTTAAACGAGGGGGGATTCGATTGAAGAAAAGCTATGCGATAGCTATAGACGGAGGAACCACAAACACACGCGTCCGCTTGATTAACCTAAGTGACCTCTCGATAGTGAGTGCGGCCCGAGAGGCCATAGGTGCCAAGGATACCACCAAGGTGGGGCGCGAACGTTTAGAAGAAGCGATATCCTATGCCATATCGAAGGTTCTCAAGGATAGCGACGTTTCCCAAAGCCAAGTTCTGTGCGTGGTTATCTCTGGAATGATAACCTCTGAAGCTGGATTGCTTGAGGTCCCTCACGTTAAAGCCCCTGCGGGGCTCAAGGAGATAAGCCAAGGAGTTTTAAAGAGGCTCTTTCCCAAAATCTGGCCAGAGCCCATCTTATTCATACCCGGAGTAAAAACCCTATCGGAGGACCCTCTACTTCAGGATATAATGCGAGGTGAGGAGTGCGAAACCTTAGGCATAATCAAGCTCATGGAAGTAAAAGGACCCACCTTACTGATCCTCCCCGGCTCCCATACGAAGTTCGTCTTCGTTGACGAAGAAAATCGCATCGAGGGTTCTCTTACGACAATAGCCGGTGAGCTTGCGAATGCTTTGGTAGATTCAACCCTTATAGGTAAATCCCTCAAGACAATTAACTTAAGCCAAATTGACGAAGAGTTCTTATTAAAGGGCTTTCAAACCGCACGTCAATGGGGCATCACGAGGAGCTTCTTCCTGATAAGACTGCTTGACTTGATGAGCGAAACAACACCAGATCAAAGAAAGAGCTTCATGTGGGGTGCGATCGTGGGAACGGATCTATTAGCCCTTGAAAGAGATCCACGCTTTTTAAGGCTCACGGAAAAAGAGGAAGGTAAGGTTAGGATCTTCATAGGGGGAGGGGATCCCCTTCGCACAATCTTTGGAAAGATACTAGAATCATGGAGCAAGTCTCACATGGCTTGCAGTAAGGTTTTAGTCGTTCCACCTGATGTAGCTGAGAAGGCATCCGCGGTAGGAGCGATATCGGTAGCTTTAAGCCTAGGCATCGATTAAAGGCTATATCAACCCCTCCTCATACCTCTTTAAGAGTATCCTCATGATGCTACTTAAATGCTCTTCAACCCGCTTCTCCGCTAAAGGTATATCCTTTTTCTCTATAGCTTCGTATATGCTTAGATGCTCCTTATAGGACTCCCTAAACCTTCCGGGATAGGATATGGAGAGAACTCTGACCCTATGAAGCTTCTCGCTTAAGGAATCCATAACCCTCTTAAGCTCCTCATTTCCAGAACCCTTAACTATTATGGCGTGAAACTCCGAGTTAAGCTGGCTCATCCTCTCAACGTCTTTTTCCTGCGAAGCTATATCCATCTCCTTAAGCTTTTCCCTTAAAAGCTCCAAGTTATCCTCATAACCCCTCTCTATGAAGAGCCTAACTGCAAGCTTCTCAAGGTACATGCGCAAGGAAAGGAGGTCTTCTATCTCCTTCCTTGTCCACTTCTTAACCAAAAACCCCTTGTGAGGTTCCGCGCTGAGGAACCCCTGCGCCGCGAGGTAATGCAGTGCTTCCCGAACAGGCGTTATGCTAACGCCGAGCTCCTTCGCCAAGCTATCAACAACTATCCTCTGCCCCGGAAGATACTTCCCGGCGATAATATACCCCTTTACCTTCTCCAGAACTTCGTCTCTTAAGGATCTCCGCTCTATAATCCCCATTTTTACCACCGCCCGATCATCTCTAGGGTTTATTTAACCTAAGCCAGAAACCCTCCTAAAGCTCTCTTTCACCTCTTTATATTTAAGGCCCTTCGGGCCAACATAAACGCTAATAGGCCTAAACAGTCTATTATCCTTACGATACTCTATAACATGAGCGGTCCAGCCTACCACTCTGGCCATAGCGAATAGGGCTGTGAAGAACTCTTTCGGTATACCAAAGTAATTGTAAAGGATTCCCGAATAAAAGTCCATGTTTGGATATATCTTTCTATCCTTGAACCTGCTTAAAACCACCTCTTCTAACTTCAAGGCTATATCAAGATATTTAACTTCATCTTTCAAGCTAAGCTCCATCAACCACTCCTTAAGCATTAAAGCTCTAGGATCATAGGTCTTATAAACCCTATGACCAAAGCCCATTATCCTCTCCTTTCTCGAAATCAAAAGATCAACGTAGCTTTCCACACACCCCACATCTCCTATCTCCTCAAGCATGGAAAAGACCTTCTCATTCGCACCACCGTGAAGAGAACCCTTAAGCGTCCCGATGGCAGAAGTAACAGCTGAAAAGATATCGCTTAACGTGGATGAGGTAACCATAGCCGAAAAAGTCGAAGCGTTTATCTCCTGCTCAGCGTGAAGTATTAATGCCTTGTCAAAAAGATGAGAGTTCTCCGGAACCCTCCCAAACATCATATAAAGAAAGTTATCCGAATGTCCTAAACCTCCTTCAGGTCCTACGAGAGGAAGGCCATTTTTAATCCTATACCAGTAAGCGACTATGGTGGGAAGCTTGGCAGTCAGAGAAATCGCGTTCTTGAAAGAAACGGAATTATCATTAGCGTAAACCCCTAATAGTGAAACAACACTCCTTAATATATCCATTGGGTGAGCGTTCTTCGGAAGAAGCTTCATAACCTCGACGATCTCACGAGGTAGCTCCCTTTCCTTGGAGAGCTCAAGAGAAATCCACTCCAATTCATCATCGCTCGGTAAGGAGCCGAACCAAAGCAGGTAACAAACCTCCTCAAAGGAAGATCCTTCAGCCAAATCCCTAATGTCAAAACCCCTATAGATGAGCTTCCCTTCCTCTCCATCGAGGAAGGATATAGAAGATGAAGCCACAGCTACACCTTCAAGCCCCCACTTTACCTCTAACTCATCAGTCACATCCTACCCCTCCTCTAACACAAGCTTTAAGTTTTATATAAGGTATTATATATTACATGATGTATAAAGATGCTAGTTTATAATTATCTGTAATTATATTTGGCACCTACCCTCATGTCAAGACCTGACCTGCGCGAGAGGAAGCGGTTTTAAACCCTATCAAGAAAAGCTTCCAACTTTCTCAAACCCTTTGGCTCTTCCAATTCCATAAAAAGGTCATAAACTTTCAACCCCACTCAGACGGATATCCCGATGTAAAATCCTCACGCCCCCAATATTAACTCGGTCAGCTAAAGCCAAAACCCCAAGGTCCTTTATTCTTTTAGGAGCGAACCGATCAATGAAGACTTTTCCACCTTCATGAAGCACTCGATGATCATCCCTATCCTCCAAAAGGATATTGCCAAAGGAGAACTTTTCATGTATCATATAATATATGATATAAAAATACTCGTCAAGCTGTGAGAAAACTTTCAAAGGGGGTATGGAGTAGATGGGGAAAAACCTCTTTCAAAAGATAATAGAGTCGCACCTTGTAAGCGGAAAAATGGAAAAGGGAGAGGAAATCGCCATCAAGGTTGACCAAACACTAATCCAGGATGCCACCGGCACCACTGCCTGTCTTGAGTTTGAAAGTCTTGGTTTTAGGGAGGTTAAAAGCTTCGCCGTGATCTACATAGATCACAACACGGTGCAGATTGGCTTTGAGAACATGGACGACCATAAGTATCTTCAGAGCGTGGCCGAAAGGTTCGGCATAATTTTCTCAAAACCCGGAAATGGAATATGCCACCAGGTTCATCTTGAGAGGTTCGCAAAGCCTGGAACTATTCTCATCGGCTCGGACAGTCACACACCCACAGCGGGAGGAATAGGAGCCTTAGCAATAGGAGCTGGTGGATTAGACGTGGCAATAGCCATGGGGGGAGGTCCCTTTTACCTAACCTACCCAAAGGTGATAAAGGTAGATCTTAAGGGAGAACTACCCCCTTGGGTATCCGCAAAGGATGTGATCTTAAAAGTGCTATCCATAATAACCACCAAAGGAAACGTCGGATGCATATTAGAGTATGGAGGAGAAGGGGTTAAGTCGCTATCGGTCCCAGATAGAGCCACGATAGCCAATATGGGAGCAGAGACCGGCGTAACTACCTCCCTATTCCCATCCGATGAGGTCACCTTAGAGTTCTTAAGAAAGCAGGGAAGAGAAGGAGACTGGATACCCCTAGAAGCTGATGAGGATGCGAAGTATGACGGCGTAATAGAGATAAACTTGTCCGAGCTTGAACCGCTAATCGCCTGCCCCCACTCTCCCGATAACGTAAAGCCAGTTAGGGAGGTTGAGGGAATTAAGGTAGACCAAGTGGCTATAGGTAGCTGCACTAACTCGTCCTACCGAGATCTAATGACCGTAGCACATATATTGAGCGGAAGGGTTATACATAAGGATGTACAGTTAGGAATAACACCTGGGTCCAAGCAGGTCCTCTTAACCGTGGAAAGGGATGGAGGACTCTCAGCTATGATAAGGGCTGGCGCTAGAATACTTGAAGCCACTTGTAACTTCTGCATAGGAAACAGCTTTTCTCCATGCTCTAACGGCGTCTCCTTAAGAACGAGCAACAGGAACTTTAAGGGAAGAAGTGGTACCCCAAACGCTTTAGTGTATCTGGCGAGCCCCGAAACCGCCGCGGCAGCTGCCCTAACTGGTAGGATAACCGACCCAAGAAGGCTTGAGGATATAGGTATAAGCTACAGGAGGTTCTCCCTTCCATCGAGCTTCGTCATAGATGATTCAGGCTTCATATTCCCACTACCTCGCGAAGAGAGAGAAAAGGTAGAGATATATAGAGGACCGAACATAAAGCCCATACCGATTAAGAATGAACTGAAAAGTAGCATAAGGGGAGTCATAGCCATAAAGGTTGGGGATAAGATAACTACAGACCACATAACACCCGCCGGAGGATATCTCAAGCTCAGATCAAACATCCCTGAGTATTCCAAGCACGTCTTTGAACCTATAGACCCAACCTTCTATGAAAGGGCCTTAAGAAATAGGGAAAAGGGCTTGGCAAACGTGATATTGGCGGGCGAAAGCTACGGCCAAGGTTCTTCAAGAGAGCATGCGGCTTTATGTCCCATGTTCTTGGGCGTCGAAGCCGTGATAGCTAAATCGATAGAGAGGATACACTTAAGCAATCTCATCAACTTCGGTATAGTCCCCTTAACCTTAGCTGATCCCCAAGACTACGATGAGCTGGAAGAAGGGGATGAAGTAATCCTTCCAAGCATAAGAAAAGATATAGAAGAGGGAAGGGAATTAACAAAGCTCTTAAGAATCAGAGGAAATAGGGAAATAACGCTAAGGTTAAACCTGACTGAAAGGCAAAGAAGAGCTCTCCTCGAAGGAGGAGTGTTACCCTTAATCTCAAAAGGAGGTGTTTAAAGGTTGATAGAGCTTCCTGATAACCCAACGATACCTTACATAGTGGGAGACGGCATAGGGAGAGACATAACTCCGGTAGGTTTGAGGGTCATCGATGCAGCGATTGAGAAGGCTTATGGGGGAAGAAGAAAGATAAACTGGAAGAAACTATTAGCAGGAGAAGAAGCGATCGAAGAGGTAGGCGATGTCCTTCCTGAGGAAACCATAGAGGAGATAAAGAGGTACAAGGTTGCAATAAAGGGGCCTTTGACTACCCCCGTGGGCGGAGGATATCGATCGGTCAACGTTGCGATTAGACAAATACTTGACCTCTACGTCTGCTTCAGACCCGTCAGATACTTTAAAGGGGTCCCATCTCCCCTAAAGAGACCAGAGCTCCTTGACATCATAGTCTTTAGAGAGAATACGGAGGACGTCTACGCTGGGATAGAGTGGCCCTTTAAAGCCGAAGAAGCCAAGAAGATAAGGGAATTCTTGGAAAGAGAGTTCAACATAAAGATAAGGGAGGACTCTGGTATAGGCATAAAGCCTATCAGCGTCTTCGGATCCAAGAGGATGGGTAGAGCAGCCATAGAGTACGCTCTACGCCACGGAAGAAGATCAGTAACCATAATGCACAAGGGCAATATAATGAAGTATACCGAGGGACTCTTCAGGGATGCAATATACGAACTCGCTAAGGAAGAGTACAGCAAGAAGGTTATAACCGAAGAAGATCTCTTGAGGGAGTACGGTGGCAAAGTCCCCGAGGGGAAGATAGTCTTAAAGGATAGGATAGCGGATGCTATGTTCCAACAGATCCTCCTGCGCCCAGATGAGTATGATATAATCGTCACCCCTAACCTTAACGGCGATTACATATCCGATGCCTGTGCAGCTCAAGTCGGAGGTCTGGGGATGGCGCCGGGAGCAAACATAAACTTCGAAACGGGAGTAGCCGTCTTCGAAGCGACTCATGGATCGGCTCCCAAGTACGCTGGCAAGAACATGGCAAACCCCTGTTCCTTTATCCTCTCAGGCGCCGAGATGCTCGAGTATATAGGCTGGAAAGAGGCTAAAGAGCTCATAATAGAGGGGATACAAAGGACGATAGAGGAAAAGGTCGTAACCTACGACTTGGCCCGTCAGATAGAGGGGGCTAAGGAGGTGTCCACGAGCGACTTCGGGGAGAGAGTAATAGAGCATATAAGAAGCATGTGAAGATAATTTTCTCTTTGACGAAAGGGGGTCTTAAGACCCCCTTTTTTTATAGCAAATACACAAAAGTGATATAATCATTAATAGGTTATATTATTTTAGCGTCTCAAGGAGGTGGTCCACCTTGGAAAGGCCTGTTATAAGGTTACCGGAAAGCTTCCACCCTTCAGAGATGCCAAGGTTTATAGTGTGGTGGATAATCTATTTCGCCGTGCTCTACTTCTTGGTATGGATACCAGGAAAGTTTAATTACACCAATGAGCTCTTCCTTGGACCGCTATTGATACCGTGGTTTGTCTGGACATGGATCATAGTGAACATCCTAACGATAGTTGGCAGCTTCATAATGTATCTTCAATTTAAGAGCTATGGTTTATTTGAAGAGGAGGAGTGATCGGTCATGCAAGGACCAACAGTAACTCCCTTTCCTGGAGTATTCATAACCGTCGTCAGCATATACTTAGCTGGTGTCCTCTACTTAGGATGGATATCATCCAAGAAGGCCCTAAACTTAAATGAGTTCTTCGTGATGGGCGGATCCGCAGGTATCCTTTTAGGTGGACTCGGTTATTTCGCAACCCAATACAGCATAAGCACCTTCCTCGGCGTTCCTGGAACTATTTACAACGTCGGCTGGGCGGGTTTAGCGGTAAGCGTCCCCACAGCAGCCTTTAGCATGCTCGTTCCAGCAGCTTTGGTGGGAAACCATCTCGTAAGATTAGGTAAAAAGCATGGATTCTTGACGCTTCCTGACTACTTTGCCGATAGGTATGAAAGCAAAGCCATAAGGGTTATAACTGCGATCGCTATAATAATCTTCTTAATACCTTACATGGGAGCCCAGACCATAGGGGCTGGAACCATATTCAACACATTCACAGGTTGGCCCTACTGGGTGGGCGTGTGTATAATGGGGCTGGGAGTAACTATTTATTGCTTCATGGGCGGCATAAGAGGTGCCATGTACACCAACATCACCCAAGGTATATTGATGGTTATAACGGCCGTTCTTACCTTCTGGGGAGCAGCTAACCTGGCAGGAGGGGTTGAGGCAGCAAACAAGGCCTTATTAGCTGCGGATCCAAAAGCCTTCACTATGCCTGGTAGCCCAAGAGCCTATATGTTTTACCCCTTCTTCCTTTCCAATGTGATGCTATGGAACTTGTTCGCAGTTGGTCAACCGCAGCTTGCAACAAAGTTCTTCCTTATGAGGGATAGGAGGGTCTTATGGGGAGCGGTAATAGCAAGCGGGATAGGGATGTTCCTATCGGTCATCTTCATGTATAGCGCTGCTGTCGTCGGAAGGGTAGCCGTACCCGGTATTCCTCCCAAGATGACCGATTGGGTCGTCCCAACATTAGTCTCCAAATCCTTGCATCCTATAATTGGAAGCGTGCTTATGGCTGGCGTTTTAGCAGCAGGAATGTCAACTATAGACTCCGTGATCGTAGCTGTATCAGGAGCCTTCGCTCGTGACCTTTATCAGCAGGCGATAAACCCCAAGGCAGATGAAAAAACCGTTTTAAACATAGCTAAGGTAGCAACCCTGCTGGTGGGAATCGCAGCCACCCTAATAGGAATCTACCGCCCAGGAACGATATTCCAGATAATCCTCTTCGTCTTCGGCGGTCTTGGTATAAACACGATCCTCTTGGTACTAGGCGTCAGATGGAAGAGAGCCAACAAATATGGCGCCCTCTCAGGCCTTATAATCGGGCTCATCTCCGTCATATACTTTACCAAGAACCCCGCTTTAACTAAGGGCTTCCACGCCTTGATACCCGCAGCGATCATAACCCTTATCGTCATGGTAGTAGTTTCTCTGCTTACGCCTCCACCAAGCAAGGAGGTAATCGAGAAGCACTTCAAATGAGAGGCTTATAAAGGAGGTAACCTCGATTGGAAGAGATACTTAAGATAAGTCAGAGAGAGCTAGATGACGTAATCGAGCTTGGAAGGAGGTTAATTCGAACTCCTACGGAAAACCCACCAGGAAACTACGAGGAACTATCGCCCGTAATTTACAGCACCATGAAAGAAGCTGGCCTTGAAGCTCACATCTTGAAGGGGGATGAGAATAAGCCCAATGTGGTAGGAATATGGTATGGAAGCTCAAGTAAAGGCGAAACTCTACTTTTAAGCGGACACATGGATGTGGTTGAAAGCGGGGATCCAAAAGAGTGGCTTTACCCTCCTTATGCTGGAGAGGTTAAGGAAGACCATCTCTGGGGAAGAGGAGCAGCCGACATGAAGGGCGCGATAGCCTGCATGATATGCGCCGTTAAACTTCTAAGGGATAGGGGCTGGAAGCCCAAGTTTAACTTGATGATAGCGACAACAGTGGATGATGAGATAGCCGGTAAAATGGGAATGAAGTTCCTTATAGAAGAAGGGTTCTCGAGGGCGGGTCTTCCCCGCCCCTCCTTTCACATACTGGGGGAAGCTACAAACCTTAATCTGATGGTTTCCTTTAAGGGAAGGACTTGGATAAGGATAGAGGTGGCGGGCAAGTCGGCTCATGGCGGCGCTCCCAAAGAGGGAATAAACGCCATAGAGAGGGGCATAGATATAGCCATATCAATGCGAGATCTTGTGAAGGAAAGCGAGCTTAATCCTCATCCAATGCTTGGCCCAGATACCTGCAACTTAGGGACCATCCGCGGTGGAACGAGGGTAAACGTGGTCCCAGCGAACTGCCTTATGGAGTATGACATCAGAATGGGGCCACCTAACAGCGCTAAAATGTATATAAACAAGGTCAGAGACCTATTAAGCAGGCTTTCCGAGGAAAGGGGCATAAAAATATCGCTATTCGAGGTCTTCGAGGAGAGAGATCCAGTGGAGGTCTCTCCTGAAAATGAGAAGGTCAAAACCTTAAGCGAGATAATATCTAAGGTCACAGGAAGGGCTCCCCTTCTTAAGGGAACCCTATCCGCTGGTGATCTCTACTACACTCTTAAGGCAGGTATTCCCGGCGTTTGGTTCGGTCCTGGAGAACCGAGTATAATTCACAAGGTCAACGAGCGCGTACCTTTAGAGCATCTAAGGCTCGCGACGGAGGTATACATGAATATAGCCCTCACCCTCTGTCAAACTGCCTAAGAATATGGAGGGATAGCGATGAAGATTAAGGAAGCCAACCTAAAGAGGCTCGCAAAGCTCTTAGATGAGGTCAGTGAAGATAGGCTCATATTTGACACCCGCGAGATATCAAAGTGGGTCAGGATAACTGGATCTGAAGAGGAGAAAAGGGCCTTCGACTACATAAAAGAGCGATGCATAGAAGCGGGAGCATCCGTTAAAGAATACAAGCCCGTCATCTACTCAAGCGTACCCTTAGAGGCTCGCCTGAGGATAAGAAACAATAAAGAGGAGATGGAGATCCCGTGCATAACTCACTCCATGTCTCCATCAACTCCTCCTGAGGGCATATCTGGAAAGCTCTCCCCACTTGAGGAGAGCTCGCTTTATGGAAAGATAGCTTTAATCAAGGGGGTGGCGAACCCCAAATCTCTTCTCGAAGCCACATCTAAAGGCGCTATAGGATGCGTATTTTTAACCGAGACCGATCCCCCACCTGAGATGATAGTCTCTCCAGTCTGGGGAAGCCCAACCCTCGAGGAGTTAAAAGACCTACCTAAAATACCTGCCGTCTCCGTTGGCTCAAGATTTAAGGAAAGGATATTCTCTTTGGCAAAGGAGGGAGCGGAAGCTAAGATTTTCACTAAGGTAAAAACCGATTGGACAGAAACCAGCTGTCTTATAGCCGAGATAAAGCCCATTGAAGGGGGAGAAAGCTTCGTCCTTTTAAGTGGGCATGTCGACTCTTGGCATTATGGCGCTATGGATAATGCAACTGGCAACGCCTGCCAGCTCGAGGTATTGCGCATAGCCTCACTCCACAGGGAGGAGCTTAAGAGGAGCTTGAGGGTTGCCTTTTGGTCTGGGCACTCTCACGGAAGATACGCTGGTTCCACATGGTATGCCGACCATAACTACGTCGACCTCATGCTTAACTGCGTGGTTCACATAAACGCCGATTGCCTTGGAGCAAAGGGAGCGAGCATAGTCACAGAGGGGAACGTCATGGCCGAAACCAAGCACGTCGGAGAGGTAATAATAAAGCTGGTTTGCGATCAAAAGCTTAACGGTACAAGATTCACGCGCATGGGAGACCAATCCTTCTGGGGCTGCGGAGTCCCCTCTCTATTCGTCACTCCAGCCGAACAACCACCGAAGGAAATAAGCGATGGAATCACCGAGCTTTTGGGTAAAAAGAGAAGCGGAGGCTTAGGCCCATGGTGGCATACCCCCTTAGATACGATGGAGATAATAGATCCAGCCAACTTGGTTCGCGATACTAAGATAATCCTTGGCGTCACTTGGCTTTTCCTAACATCTCCATTGATACCCCTTAAGCCGGCATCCTCGATCGAAGAGATAGGTAAATACCTAAATGAATACAAGGATAAGTATCACAGCCACATAGATGAATCGATGGAGATGGGAGTTAGCTTGGCACTTAACGAAGCTTTAAAGCTCTCACTTAAAATCAAGGAGAAGCTCTCAAAAGCTGAAGAGTTGTTTGAAAGTTTAGCTGATTCACTACCTCCGGAGCACCTACCTTTAATCAACAGGAAGATAATGGAGATAGAGAGGCCCTTGGTTCGAATAAACTACTGCAAGAATCCCCCTTATCTACATGATCCTGCATTACCTCAACCTCCTGTTCCCCTGCTTCCGGAACTGGAGATGCTAAGGAGCCTTGACAGAGACCAAAAAATGGCCTTTCTAGTGGGGTTAAGGAGAAGGCTAAACGGCGTCCAAGAAGCATTAATTTCAGCGCTTAACCTCGCTGAAGACCTCTTATCTCTTCTTAAGGAGGGATGAGCTTGTTCAAGATAATCAAAGGAGGATACCTTTTCCTGCCCCAATATGCAGGGAAAAAGGATATACTGATAGCCGGAAGCTTAATAGCGAACATCGCCGACAATATCCCACCCTTCCCTCAATATGGAGAGGTGGAGGTTATAGATGCCGAGGGCAAGTATGTCGTTCCGGGACTCATAGACCAGCACGTACATATAATAGGTGGTGGTGGAGAGTCGGGCTTTTCATCCCGCACACCAGAGATAAAGCTAAGCGATATACTAAAATCGGGAGTTACAACCGTGGTAGGCTGTCTTGGGACCGACGGCATCACTCGGCACATGATCTCCCTTCTTGCTAAGGCGAGAGCCCTGGAAGAGGAAGGCATATCCACCTACGCATATACCGGGTCCTATGATATACCGGTTAAAACCATAACCGGTAGCGTCAAGGGGGATATAATACTGATAAGGGAGATATTAGGAGCGGGAGAAATAGCCCTATCAGACCATAGATCCTCACAACCCACAAAGGAGGAGATCAAGAAGCTTGCGGCAGAAGTCAGAGTAGGAGGGATGCTTAGCGGAAAGGCAGGAGTCCTTCACCTTCACATGGGCGATGGAAGGTCAGGACTGAAGATGATCTTCGAGATAGTTAAGGAGGGGGAGATACCCATAAGCCACTTTACCCCCACCCACATAAATCGCAATCCAGACTTGCTCGAGGAAGGAATAGAATTTGCCAAGATGGGAGGCGTGATAGATATGACCTCGAGCGTGTCCCCCAAAAACGGCTTAAAAAGGGCGATCAAGGCGTCGAAAGCTATTAAGACCTGCCTTGATAGCGGTGTGCCCATAGAAAACATAACCATGAGCTCCGATGGCAATGGAAGCCTACCAGACTTCGACGAAAGAGGAAATCTTAAGGGACTTAAGGTTGCAGAGGTCTCCTCCCTTCTTAAGGAGCTAAGGGACCTTGTGCTAGAGGAAGGCATCCCACTGGAAGAAGCCATAAAGACCGTAACGTTAAACCCCGCAAGGTCACTAAAGCTCTATCCTAAGAAGGGAGCACTGTTAAAAGGTAGCGATGCAGATATCTTAGTCTTAGATGAAAAGCTGAACGTAGTGCACCTTTTCGCGAAAGGAAAGTGGATGATAAAGGAAGGAGAGATCATAGTTAAAGGGACCTTCGAGAGTTAAATCATCTATAAAGCTCCTTGTAAGCCCTATAGGCTCCCAGGACCTTCTTGACGTAGTTTCTCGTCTCCTCAAAGGGTATGCCCTCTGACCACTCCTCCCAGTTTCTCGCCTTTATGTTCTTAATCCATCTATCGACGTTTCCGCTACCCGCGTTGTAAGCGGCTAAGGCGAGGTAGAGGTTGCCGTTGTACCTATCGAGAAACTCCTTAAGATGCTTTATGCCCAACCTTATGTTTATCTCAGGCGAAAAAAGAAGGTTCCTATCCCTGATCCCATAGCTCTCTCCGGTAAAGGGCATAAGCTGCATTAAGCCGATCGCGCCAGCCCATGAGACTATATCGGGGTCGAACCTGCTTTCCTGATGTATCACAGCTAAAACGAGCAAGGGGTCGACCTTCTCCCTCTTGGCCATTTCCACTATATAGTCGTAGTGATCCCCCAACGGGAAAGCTCTCCTCCAGATCTCGGGGTTCCTCCAACCAGAGTTTATCAGAAGATAGGCATAGCCGATGGAGGGCCTATATTCGGAGAGCTTCTCGAAGGTCAGGGAAAGGTAATACTGCCTTGAAGCGTCCTCAAGGTTATCAAAAAGGCCAGCCCTTATCAAGGCCATCTCCCAGAAACCCACGCTAAACAGCCTTCTTAGGAGCTCATCCTTGGGCAATTCTGGAACCTTATCGTTTATGGATAGACCATAGCTTTTAAGGGTGTAATACTCAAGGGGGAAAAAGCTAAGAAGCTCATTCTTAGCCTTATCCTTGGGGTAAAGGCCAACCTTCGAAAGGTAGTATAAAACCCTCGCATAGGCCGGGTTGGTCTTATGATGCTTGATTATCAGGTCCCACTCCTTTAAAGCATCCCTATACTTACCGGAGGAGTAGCTCTTCCACCCTTCAAACCAAGAAAGGTTTAAAGCCCATTTAGAGGTGGGATATCTTTCCTTAAGGGTCCTCTTATACTCCTCCCTCTCACTTAAGTAGTAGAGGTAGTAAAGCACAAGGGCCTTGTCCTTGGCCTCCCTCCTAAGAAGCCCTCTTAGTACATCGTAGGCCTCCTTCTTTAACCCCAGTCTTTCAGCAACCCCGACGAACCTCCTTACAAGGGCCTCGCTCCCATCGCCCCTCCTAATCAAGCTTGAATAGACGGCGAAGGCCTCCTCTCTTCTACCGAGTCTCTCAAGAGACAACCCCTCCCAGAAGCCCGCCTTGGCCCGTCTGAAGTAATCGAGAGCCCTTGAATAATTCCCCATTAGGTAGTAGGCCCTTCCTACCCTATAAAGAAGCTCAGCCGACGGCTCCTTTACCTTAGGAAAGAGTTTAAGAACCAAGTTATTTGCATCTCTGTCGTTAGGGCTATTCTCAAGTATCGGAAGAAGCCACTCGAAGGCTTTGCGATAATTTCCCTTATCGTAAGCTATAGAAGCTAACCTATAGTAAGCGAGCCTCTTTAAATAGTCTGTCCCAAGGGTTAAGGTTATAAGATAGAGATCGTAGGCTCTCTCCCTCTCACCTAACCCCTCGTGAGCCTGAGCCATTCTGAAGGGCAGGATGGCCTCAAGCTCCTTAGGAAGCTTGTCCCTATTTGTCCACAGCTCGTTGAAAATTTCAAGGGCCTTAGCGTAATCCTTCTTGTTCAAGTTTATCAGGCCAATGTAAAACTTGATGTAAGGGGAAAGCTCCCTGCCCTGTGGTAAAACCCTAGAGTAAAGATTGAGGGCCTCGTCAAGCTTCCCCTCTCTTCTACTCTTATTAGCCATAAGTAAAAGATCGTCCAGGCTCGCTGAAAGAGCACCCTTAACCAGGGGGAAAAAGAGAAGATGAAGGCACAAGGCAACTAAACCAAACTTAAAGGCCACTTTTAACCTCATCGTTCTAACCTCCAATCTTAAGCTTGGTCTTATTAGAAGATTTTAACATATATTTAAGTAGCTCTAAGCATGATATAATGGCCTTAAGAGGTGAGAGAGCTTGATATACATAGGGACATCAGGTTGGTTTTACAGGGGGTGGAGAGGAATTTACTACCCTCAGGAGTTACCACCCCATGAGTGGTTTAAGTTTTACGCCAGTGACTTCAACACCGTCGAGATAAACTCCACCTTCTACAGAGGGGCGAAGGGAAGCAACTTAAAGAAGTGGAAGAAGGAATCGCCTCCCAACTTCATATTCGCGCTCAAGGCCTTTAGAGGTATAACCCACCTTAAGAGACTTAAAGATGCAAGTGAAGATGTAAGTGCCTTTCTGAAGGAAGCATCGGCGTTGGGAGAAAACCTGGGTCCCATTCTCTTTCAGCTACCCCCCTCCTTAAGATGCTCCCCGGAGCTCCTTGAAAGGTTCTTGGAGAAGCTACCCCAGGACTTCAGGTTTGCCTTTGAGTTTAGAAGTCAAGGGTGGTTTGAATCTAAAGAGGTAGAGGAGATCTTAAGAAGCAAGAACTGCGCCTTCGTGACGGTGAGCGCTCCCAAACTACCGGAGGTGGTTAAAATCACGGCTGACTGGGCCTATATAAGGTTCCATGGAAAGACCGCGTGGTATAACTATCTATACTCCGATGATGAGATCAAAAGCTGGGCTGAAAGGATCAAAGAAATGGCTAACAGGCTCAAGGACATATTCGTATACTTCAACAACGACACTAAGGCCTATGCGGTCAAAAACGCCCTTCTACTAAAGCGCTTAACCTATTCCACAGGTTGAACAGGTCCCCGTGGAGCAGGTGCTACAGCTCCCACTACCTCCCCTTTTCCTTAAACTCTCGCCCTTTATCAATATGAGGGTTCGACTGCCGCACTTAGGGCAGCGAAGCTCCCCCTTCTCATGCTGAAATACCTCTCCACAAGAGGCGCACTTAAACTCCCTCATCCTTCTCCACCTCCTCAAGCATCTTCTTTAGATCTTCCAGGCTGAAGACATACTTAGCGTTACAGAATTTACACTCGACCTCGCCCTTGCCTTCCTCGATCATCCTCTTTATCTCATCCTTACCGAGAGTGAGTATAGCTGATTCCGCCTTCTCATAGCTACAGGTGCATCTAAACTCCACCTTCTGATGGCCAAGCCAAGTGGGAGAAGCATCTTTGCCCAGTAGCTCCTCGACTATCTCCTCGGGTGTCATCCCATCCTCAAGCTTCCTGCTAACAGATCCAAGCTTCGAGAAACCCCTCTCAAGATGGCTAACGAACTCCTCACTTACTCCCGGCATAAGTTGTATTATAACCCCACCAGCGGAAGCGATCAACCTCTTAGGATCAACTAGAACCCCAAGGGCAACGGCAGATGGGATCTGCTCCGAGCTCTTATAGTAGTTCGCTATATCTAAAGCTATCCCACCGCTTACCAAGGGGACCCTCGTTAAGTAAGGTTCCCTAAGGCCATAATCCTTTATCACAACTAGCTCTCCCCCTCCAACTGCCCTCTCCACATCTATCTTGCCCTTCTCGTTAGGAGGCAAATCCACGTGAGGATTCCTAACGTAACCCCTAACGCCCCCTTGAGTATCGGCATCGGCTATCATTCCACCCAAGGGACCATCGCAAACCACCTGAAGGGTGAGCCTTCCTGAAGAGACCTTCATATCCCAACCCATCATGACAGCGGCGCAAACCAGTCTGCCCAAAGCCGCTATCGCGGTCGGAGAGGCATCCTGACGCCTCCTTATCTCAAGTAGGGTATTGGTTATCCTCGAGGAGAGTATCCTCACGCTCCCCTCAAGGGCTATACCTCTTACCATGTAATCCTCCTTCAATTTGACGAGCCTCCCTTCACTCTAAGGGAAATAACACGCAACCCAATGATCTTAAGCCCATCACCCGTAATATTTCCAACACTTAACGAACCTACTTCTACTGAGCTTAACCATGTTAGGTTGCCTCATACTGCATATATCCATCGATTCAAAGCAACGAGGGTAAAACTTGCACCCATTAGGAGGATTAAGAGGGCTAGAAGCACGACCATCGATAGAACAAGGCGTCCTATAACCAGCACCCCTATCGGAAGCGGACCGAACCAGGGACTTTGAATAAGGGTGCAGGGGAGTGGAAAGGAGATCTCCTGTCAAGGCCACCTCAACCACCTCACCAGCATACATCACCATAGTGCTATCCGTAAGCTGAGCCAATGTGCGAGGGTTCTGCGTCATGATAAGGAGCGTGATAGCGGAGCCGCACCTTAAAGAGGCGATCACCTTAAGCAGCTCAGCCTGAGCCGTAGCATCCAAAGATGATATGAGGTCATCTATCACGAGGAGCTTGGGGCTCAAGACCAAAGCCATAGCCAAAGCGACCTTTCCCAAACTTAGATGGGAAAGCTCAAAGGGATAAAGGGCTAGGTTCTCCAAGGGGAGACCCACCGCTTCAAGGCCCGATGTCGCCATCCGCAAGGCATCCCTCTTAGAGAGTCTAAGGTGAACCCCTAGGAGCTCTATAAACTGATCCCTGATCTTCATGAGGGGGTCTAAGTTCGCCATCGGATCTTGAAATACCATGGCTATCTTCCTTCCCCTCAAGCGCCTTATCTTTTCCTCATCGAGCCTCAATATATCCTCACCTTCAAACACTATCTCCCCTTCGACTCTGCTTTCAGGTGGAAAGAGCTTAAGAAGGCTTAGCCCAAGTGTACTTTTTCCACAACCTGACTCGCCAACTACACCAAAGATCTCCCCTTCACCAACTGAAAAGTTAAGGCCATCAATCGCCCAAGAAACTCCCCCATCGGACCTATAGCCAACCCTCAAGCTCCTAACCTCAAGCAGGCTTACCATCATCGATCTACCCTTCCCTTTCACCGAGCAGCTTAAAACCCAAGGTAAGCAGCGCTACCATCAGGCCCGGATAAAGAACCATCCACCACTTATCTTGAAGGATAAAGCCATGAGCGTTATATAGGTCAGCTCCCCAATCGGCGATTAAAGGCGAAACTCCAACTCCCGAAAAGCTTAAAGCGGTCTTAATAAGTATAGCATCAGCTAAGCTTGATGGCAACTTAGCAAGAAGGTACGGGAAAACCTCCTTAAGGATGTATAGGCGCAAGGTCATCCAGTCGCTTGCACCTAAGGTCCCCAAGGCCTCAAGGCGCTCCTTAGTGACCCTAAAGTAAACGGGGGTGTGAACTATGGCTATGGATAGCGATACACCTCCTATGCCAGCGCCAAGTGCGAGGGCTAAGGCTATCGCTAGCACCAGGGCCGGAAGGTAGTAAAGGGAGTCCATTATGGTAGTTATGATCCTGCCCAGAACCCCACCTACAAGCCCAGATATAAGGGCGAGGGCCAAGCCAACCGAGGTGCTCAAGAGGGCACTTAAAAAGGCCACGGTCAACGCCGTCCGACCCCCCCAAACAACCCTGCTAAAGAGATCCCTACCCAAGTGATCGGTTCCCATAATAAACCCTCGCGTGGGAGGCGAAAGGAGCGGGCCTACCGATGCGATTGGATCGTAGGGGGCTATGAGGGGAGCTAAGGCAAATAAGACTAAGAAAACGAGGAGGATAGCCATCGCGACGAAGGTAGAGACCTTACGCTTCACCAGCCCTCTTAGCGTTAAAGGAAAGCTCCCTAACTCCAATAGATGACCCTCTTCCCCGCACCTAACCCGAGGGTCGATAACCACGCGGATTAAGTCGAAGGTGAAACCAAAGATGAGAATCAGCACGGTATAGAAAACGAGAATTCCCTGAACCGCCAAGAAGTCCTTACACACTATCCTCTTCACAAGCAGATTTCCCACACCAGGCCAGGAAAAGGTAACCTCAATTAAGATAACACCGCTAAAAAGAAGTGCGAAGATAAGGTTGTGCTTGGCTAAAACGGAAAGTAAGGCGCTTTTAAGGGCATGTCTATAAAATATCCTATCCTCAGGTATACCCCGCGCTTTTAAGGCTTTTATGAAATCCATCTTAAGCGTCTTAAGAAGACCACCCTTGATCAGCTTGTAAAATACTCCCGATAGACCGATCCCCAGAGTTAGGGATGGAAGAAAAATGTAGCGAAACGCATCCCAAAGGGAAGCCAAGCTAAGCGTAAGGATGCTATCAATCAGGTAAAGCCCGGTTATATGTTGAGGTTCCATCAGAGGCGATACTCTCCCTGAAACTGGGAGTATGCCAGCCTTAACGCCTAAAGCCATCTGAAGGAGCATGCCTAACCAGAAGACGGGAAGAACATCAACCTCCGAAAGAAGGTCGAAGCCCTTCCAACCCTTCCGAGCGGACCAAACCCCAAGAGTTAAGCCAAGCGTGAACGCCACCAGTAAGGATGATATCGATAGCTCTAGGGTCGCAGGAAAACCCTCGAGTATCTCATCTAAAACCGGCCTTTGGGTGAGCGCGGACCTTCCCCAGTCTCCACTTAAAAGGGCAACAAAATAGCCCACATATTGATATAAAAGAGGCTTCTTCTGCTCAGGACCCCCAAGGGGCTCATCGGGAAAAAAGCAGAATAGGAAGAAAAAAAGGGTAAGAATTATAATAGCCATCAAGAGTTTAAAGATAAGCCTAACTAAAAGGTAATGACGGAGAGAGGGCAAGGGGACACCTCCAGATTTAGCGAAAATCACTTATAGATAAGGTAGTATCTGAATATCTGGGTGGGCTCAAGGAGTATACCCTTGACCTCGGCCTTAGCGACGCAGTACTGTTTAGCTTGCCAGAGAGGGATATAGGGAACCTCCTCAGCTAAGAGCCTCTGGACCTCACCGTAAACCTTAGCCCTTCCCTCTCTATGAGGGATCTGACGTGCGACCAAAAGAAGCTCGTCCATCTTAGGGTTAGAGTAGAAGCTTCCAAGGTTCGGGCTGCCTGAAGAGTGAACCAAGGGCCACAAGTAGCCATCAGGGTCAAGGTAATCGGGATACCACCCCAAGAGGAAAAGGCCCATCTTCCCCCTTTCAAAATCTTCAACGTAGGTCGCCCATTCGGAATACTTAAGCTCAACCCTTATAATGCCGGTTGCTTCAAGCATCAGCTTAAGCATCTGAGCCACATCAGACTCAGCCGAACCATAGTAGACTGGAGTATACCAGAGCTCGATGTGAAGAGGTTTAGTTTCACTATAGCCGACGTTCCTCAAGAGCTCTATGGCCTTGCCCCTGTCATACTCGGGAAAGGCCTTAACTTCTCCCCACATCCCCATGGGTATCAAGCTATAAAGAGAGATCATACTATCCTTAAACACCCTCTTAACTATCATAGAGCGATCGATAGCGTAGGCTATTGCCCTTCTAACGCTCGGATCGTTGAAGGGCTCCCTCTTAGCGTTAAAGGCAAGGTACCTTATAAAGGGGCTTTCACTTTCATAGACCTTGAACTTATCGCTCCCCTTTAAAGCTAATATATCCTCAGGATTAAGCGTCCTATAAGCTAAGTCCACCTCCCCCTTCTTTATAGCCGCCTTTAAGCTTTGAGCGCTCTCATAGAACCTTATCACCACAACCTTGCTCTTCGGAGGAGCTCCATACCAGTTAGGGTTAGCCTCAAGGATGAGCTCCACATCCTTAACCCACTTCTTGACCCTATAGGGACCGATGCCGATACCCACATCGCTAAAATCCTTGTCATTATAAGAGGCCGGGCTCACGGGAAAAGCGATGGTGAAAGCCACAAGCGATAGGAAGGGTGAAAAAGGATACTTTAAAAGAAACCTTACGGTATAATCATCGACCACTTCAACCCTATCTATGACGTCGCTTAAGAGAAAGGCTGGCTCACCGTTCAGCTTAATGGCCCTCTCTATGGAAAACTTAACCGCTCGAGCATCGAAGGGAGAACCATCGGAGAACTTCACTCCCTTTCTCAGACGGAAGGTATAGGTCAACCCATCGGGACTGACATCCCAACTCTCAGCCAAAGCTGGCACAATCTCTGAGGTCCCCAGCTTATAATCTACTAGCCCTGACATGATATTTCGAATAACGTTGCACGAAAAATAATCATAAGCGTTCGCCGGGTCAAGGGTAACTATCCTATCGGTGGTTCCTATAACTATCGCGTCCTTATCCTGCGCTAAGGCCGATGTCAAGGGAATCACCACCGAAAGGGCCAGGAAGAAAAGCAGGGTCTTTCGCAAATCAATCACCTCCCCTCTTCAATTATACCCCTATCTGTAGACCAGAGATATTCCTATCACTATGGCTAACACGCCGATTACCTGCCTTAGAGTGACAACCTCATGGAAGAGAATGTGAGATAGGATCAATATTATCGGATAGGTTAGGCTAATCATGGGATAGGCAACGCCCAGGTCAGAAACCTTCAACACCAAAAGCCAGAGAAAGGCTCCCAAGGCGTAGCAAAACAGCCCCAAAATAACAAGGTAGCTTTTAGCGCAGTCAAGGCCAAAGATTAATATGGAGTTAAGGTTCCGCAGGTCAAGGGATAGGGGAGAAACCCCCATCTTTAAAAGGACCTGCCCCAAGCTTGAGAGAAAGACCACAGCTAAAATCAAAGTGAGTCTATCGAAGGCTGATCCCTCCTTTCAAGTCCTAAGGAGGAGAGAACTATAATAAGTATCTCGAAGGGAACCCTAAACCTCGAATAGGCCTCTGGTCCAGCGGAGATAAGAACGAAATAAAGGGAAATCAGAAACAAAAGCCATATATCGGGATTAAAGCGATTCCTCCACAGGCCCCAAAGGGAAGCAATGTAAAGAAAGAGAAAATAAAGCCCAAAAGAGAAATTAACCAGAAACACGTATCTATAATCTCTCCAGAGAAGAGCGATAAACCTCAAGAAGCCAAGCTCATAAAGCCTGTTTAAGATACCCGAACCCGGCTTATAGGCCTTAAAAGCCACGAGGTAGTAACTTCCTCCTGGATCAATCAGCACCCCGAGGGCTCCTCTTGAAAGAGCCTTTAGGGCAGAAAGGGGGTGAGAGAGGATCAGCTTAAACCCCATCCTCTTAGCCAAGGTGAGCTTCTCCGCCTCATTAAGCCCTTGAGCCTGGGATTCAAGCTCACGCCTAAGCCTCTCCTGAACGCTAACCCAGCTCTCCTTGGTCTCAAACTGTAGCACGTAGGCCGCCCTATAAAAAAGCATATTAGCCCCTGAGATCGTTGAAAACTCAAAAACCCCAGTTTCCCTATAGTTTCTATACATCCAACCGAAGACCAAAGCGTAGCTTATAAGAAGGAGGATAACCCCCTCCTTAAACCTTCTTCTTAAAGCGAGGTAAAGGAAGAGGATAAAGGGGAGGTAAAGCCCCACCGGTCGCACGAAAGCCTGAAAGGAAGAGAACAAAGATGATATTAAAAGCAAAGGTAAAGAAGGCCTTTTAACGAGCCTAAGCGTAAGAAGCACCGTGAGGGCTATCATCAGGGCGTAAAGCTCCTCGGTTAAGACGTTCACTGTATATATCAAAAGGAGAGGGTCAAAGGCCGAAAGCCAAGCAGCTAACCTCTTAACTCTCTCCCCTCCGCCGAGCTCCTCGACCGTCTTCCACGCCAAGATGGGGAATAGCGCTCCCAAAAGGAGCTGAAGCGCGATTACCGACTCAACCCTCCTACCCAAAAGAAGATAGGAGAGGGCGATGAAGACCGGATACCCTGGCGTTCTCACCGTCTCAGGCGCTAAGTCTGGATGACTTCCTTTAAGAAAGGCTCCGTGCTCTAAGAGGTTCTCGGCAGGGTTGATGTAAGTAGGGCTATCGGGTTGGATCATGAAGGATGGGTTATAAAGGAGGATATAGATAAAGAGAGCGACCCTCAGAGATAGGGCCAAAAGAGTCGGAAGAAAAAGCTCTCTTTTCAACGCCCCATCTCCCCCTTCAACGACATGGAGACGGCGATCTGATTCATCCCAAGCTCGAACTTGCGGTAGTGAATCACCCTGAAGCCAGCGGACTCAAGCGTCCTAAAAAGCTCATCCTTAGAGTAATACCTCTTATGATCCCTTATCTCCCTAGCATCTATGACTTTCAGAAAGGCCAACGTTTCTAAGACAAGCCTCGCTATCGGCGTTGGTGTGGTTAAAATGAAGAGGCCATCGCCCCTTAAAACCCTTCTTATCTCACCTAATATCCAACTTGGGTCCTCAAGGTGCTCTATAACAGCTAACATGGTTACCACGTCAACGCCATCATCGGGAAGGGGGATCCTCTCTCGCCTACCTCCCTCCAAATCGAGGTTAAAGAGCTCGATCCTCTCACCGATCTTATCCTGAGGAACCCTCTTATCGATACCATACCCCTTAGCTATAACCCCCTTTTCAGAGAGAAAGATTAAAAGCCTCGGAGGAAAACCGCACCCCACATCAAGCAGCGTTATACCCTTGGCACCTATGAACTTCAAAGCTTCCCTCATTCGCATGGGGCGGATAAGATCATCCGCCCTACTTTCAGGTCGCCAAAATAAGCTATACTTAAGCAAGCACCATATGGCCCTAAAGCCATCCTTCCAACCTATCTTCTTGCCTTCCTTACGGCTCCTACCTATGTAGGATATTCCAACCTCATAGAACCTGCACCTAAGCTTGGCGAACTTAACCGTGAGCTCAGGTTCGATGCCGAACCTATCCTCCTCAAGGTCAAACCTCCTTAAAAGCTCGCTTCTAAAGGCCTTATAGCAGGTCTCCATATCGGTAAGGCTTAGGTTGCAAAGGATGTTAGCCAGAAGGGTGAGAAACTTGTTAGCTTGGTAGTGGATGAAGGATGTAACCATCCTCTCGCCCGTTGGAAGGAACCTCGAGCCGTAAACCACATCCGCCCTACCCTCAAGGAGGGGCTTAAGGAGCTTTGGATAATCCTCAGGGTCATACTCAAGATCGGCATCCTGAATGATCACGAAATCGCCGGTCACAGCCCCGAAGCCCGTCCTAAGGGCAGCTCCCTTCCCCTTATTAACGCTGTGAAATAGGATCTTTATCGAGGGATCCCCCTCGTACCCCTTAAGGACATCCCTCGTCCCATCGGTCGAGCAGTCGTCTACAACTATTATCTCCTTCTCAAGCGGAAGATTAACCCTTTTAACCCTCTCTATCACACTAGCTATCGTGTTTCTCTCGTTGTAAACGGGGATAACCACCGAGAGCTTCAAGACCTTAAAACACCTCCCTTGAGCAAAAAGCTAACCAATAAATATACGGCAGGATAGAAGGTAAACATCAGCCTCACTGGAACGAAACCGACCCAAAGCCAAAATAGAAAGCAAAACGCGATATAGATTGCACCAAAGGTAGAGACAAACCTCCCAAAGGGGTCAAAGCTAACCCTAACCGGAGACCTAATGCTGAGCATAAGCAGTGATAAAAAACCAAATCTCATGCTTACTAAGGCGTTCTGCAAGATATCTACCCCTTTTACCAGCGCCTTCCCAGCTAAAGCGATAACCCCCTCCCTTTTAAGCACGTCGATATACCAAAACCCTTGTCTGTAAACCTCCACCTCATGATTGTATAGCCTATAACCGCACGCCTTAAGGAAGAGAAGATAGAATAAAAGAGGGGATAGCCCTAGGGCTAACCCGATAAGCCCCTTTACCCAGGATATCTTCCTAATAAAAACGGGGAAGAGGGCTACCACCAAGGGAGCAAAAAACTCACCCTTTCCTAACATGAGTATACCGGCAATAAGACAGGATTGATAATAATCACCATCGTCACGCCAGAGCTTAAAGCAAGAGTAAAGGCAAAATGCTGGGATTAGAATATCGAAGACGGTTGTATGAGGCGCCCAGCCCATGTCTTCGAGAGAGAGCCTCGCGTCTAGAAAGAAGATTAAAACCAAAAGAAGCGTAAGCTTAAAACTACCCGTGATCTCTGTAAATAAAAGAACAAGGATCAGAAGGGAGCAAAACAATATAACAGCGTTAACTATTGTAAGGGATATCCAGGATAAAATTATGTCCGCTGGAGAGTACTTTGAAATCCACATATCGGCTCTTGTAAAGGCCCTCTTCATAAAATCATAGCAAAGCTTAACTAAATCCGAGGGAATAATCCTATCAATACTAAGGATTTTTAAAGACTTATAAACTAGCCATCCCATAAACACGTACAAAGGTCGGTTCACCCGAATATTAGCGTCGAAAAAATCCGCACCTGGAAAGTCGATCACGCCACGAGCGAACTCGGGAGAATCCTCGCTAAAGGAGTAATTAAGGCCATGCCAACTAACGACTATCCAATTAGGGACAGGAAATAAAAAGTGAAGGAAGAGTGATAGAAGAGTCAGTCCCACAATGAGCGTTAAAATCCAGGGTTTAGGGCGAAAAGACATCTTATTTCCCACCTTCCTTACCCCTTCTCCTGAAATACTCTACGGTCCTGGTTAGACCTTCAAGCAGGGGGGTGATCGGTCTCCAGTTAAGGAGCTTCATCGCTTTGGTTATATCGGGTCTTCTCCTTCTGGGGTCATCCTGAGGAAGCGGCTTGTAAACTACGCTTGATGAAGATTTAAGCAGATCGATGATTATACGAGCAAGCTCAATAACGCTGTACTCCTCGGGATTCCCAAGGTTAAGGACCTCTCCGTTAAGGCCATCGTACGTGGCCAGCCTGTATATGCCCTCAACCAGATCATCTATGTAACAGAAGCTCCTCGTCTGACTCCCGTCACCGTAAACCGTCAAGGGCTCCCCCCTTAGGGCCTGAGTTATGAAGTTCGGTATAACCCTACCATCGTCAAGCCTCATCCTGGGTCCATAGGTGTTAAATATCCTCGCTATCCTAACATCTATGCCGTGCTCCCTATGATAGGCCATGGCCATGGCCTCGGCGAAGCGCTTGGCCTCATCGTAGACGCTCCTAGGCCCTATGGGATTAACCCTGCCCCAATAGCTCTCGGGCTGAGGGTGAACCTCCGGGTCTCCGTAGACTTCCGAAGTTGAAGCTAAAAGATAGCGAGCCTTCTTAGCCTTGGCCAGCCCTAAGGTGTTTAAGGTCCCAATGGAGTCAACCTTCATCGTGTGTATCGGGTGCTTAAGATAATCAGCGGGGCTAGCGGGACAGGCGAAGTGAAGGATTATATCTATATCCTCCTTAACGTATATAAAGTTAGTCACATCATACTTTATGAACTTGAAGCCCTCCATCTCAAAGAGATGCGCTATGTTGTCTAAGGAACCGGTAAGAAGGCTATCCATAGCTATAACCCTGAAGCCCTCCCTTAAGAACCTCTCGCAAAGATGACTCCCTATGAAGCCAGCTCCACCAGTTACAATAACCGTGCCCCTCATCTTGAAAGGCTCCCCCTTCCCACCGGATAGTACTCAAGCCCTACCGCGCGAACCTCCTCAGGGTCGTACACGTTCCTTCCATCGAAAACTATGGGGGTGAGCAAAAGCTCCTTAACCTTGGAAAGCTCAACCCTCTTAAACTCGTCCCACTCGGTAAGTATAACGAGAGCGTGAGCCCCTCTTAAGGCGGAGTAAGGATCGTCGAAATATCTAACCCTGTCGCTCGGAGGGAAGACCCTCCTAAAGTTATCCATAGCCTTGGGGTCATAGAGCCTCAGGCTAACGCCCTCAGCTAAAAGAAGGGGAGCGATCTTAAGCGACGGCGCCTCCCTTATGTCATCGGTATTTGGCTTGAAAGAGAGCCCCCAGATGGCAAACTCCTTATCCTTCAAGACCCACATCACGCTCTTTATCTTCCTTAGAAAGCGCTTTACCCTCGACTCGTTTATCCTCTCCACCTCTTTAAGCAAGGAAAAGTCCACGTTATGCTCCTCAGCTATCCTGATGAATGCCTTGAGGTCCTTGGGGAAGCAGGAACCACCATAGCCTATGCCCGCGTTCAAGAAAGCCTCACCTATCCTCTTATCCAATCCCATCCCTTTGGCAACCTTCTTGACGTCTGCCCCCACCACCTCACACAGGTCAGCTATCATATTTATAAAGGATATCTTCATCGCCAGAAAGGAGTTTGAAGCGTGCTTTATTATCTCAGCCGTGTTTATATCAGTTACCAGGATGGGAGCGCTTAACTTAGAGTAAACATCTCTTAGAATGCTCTCCGCGCGCTCGCTTTCAACCCCTATAACGATTCGATCGGGGTTGAAAAAGTCGTAAAGAGCGCTCCCCTCCCTCAAGAACTCAGGGTTAGAAGCAACATCATAATCTTTGCCCTTACCACCGTAAAGCTCTATGGTCCTCTTTATCCATTGAGCGGTCTTAACGGGAACGGTGCTTTTCTCAACTATAAGCTTGTAATCGTTTATCACACTAGCTATGCCTCGGGCGACCTCCTCAACCTGGGAGAGGTCAGCGCTACCATCCTCACGAGGTGGCGTCCCAACGCATATGAATATGACCTGAGCCCACTCGGAAGCCTCCTTCAAGTCATCGCTGAATCTGAGCGAGCCATCGGAAAGCTTCCTCCTTAAGAGATCCTCTAAGCCGGGCTCATATATCGGTAAGATCCCATCTTTAAGCTTCGATACCCTTTCCCCGTCTTTATCGACACAAACCACGCTATGCCCGAGCTCAGCGAAGCCGCAGGCTGAAACCAACCCTACATACCCAGCACCAACGACCGCTATTTTATAGTAGCCCAAGCATCACCCCTCCTTAACCTGAAACAAGAAGGCCACCCCCCTTTTAACTTTCACCTTGAAGTTCGGGGAGGTCGGCTCGTTGCTTATACCGATTGGGTTTTCCAACCTCAAGGTTAAATTATATAGGGGCCATCGCAACCCTTCAGAACCCTCGAACTCAACTTCCTGGGTAAGGGGAAGTATGGAGACCTTATCCCCCCAGATCTCAAAGGAGCTCTCCCCCTGAGATATAACCCTGGCCTCGTAAAACTCGTTAAGAAGACGGGCCTTTACGGAGCGCTTAAACAGGAAAAAGAGAAGGTGTAAGTTTCCCAAGATGTGATCCAACCTCGTTCCTATCCCCCCCAAGATAAGGACCTCAGATGGGGATAGTTTAAGGGCCTCGATAACTGCGAGGTGTGTATCGGTGTAATCCTTGTCTTTAGGGAAAATCCTCACATCAACGCCATCCCTCTTAAACCCCTCAAGAGCCTCCGGAGAGATGGAATCCATATCCCCAACGATAAGGTTCGGTCTTATCCCCCACCTTCTAAGATAGTTTCCCCCACCGTCGGTGCAGATTATAAAATCTCCACCCTTTAGGACCTCCCTATAAAAAGCCTCGTCCTTGTAATCTCCATTAGTGAATATAACAACCCTCATTGAAGGAGCTCCCTTATCTCCTCCTCGCTCTTCAATATATCCCTGGGCTTTCCTCCCCCCTTAGACCCACCCACTATTCCCATCCTCTCAAGCATATCAAGCAAGCGAGCAGCGCGAGCATATCCCACGCCGAGCTTCCTCTGAAGCATGGTAGCAGAAGCGACCTTTGTATTCAATATAACCTCCAAGGCCTTCCTGAAGAGAGGGTCCTGAGGCATCTCCTCCAGGCTACCTTCTTCCTCCTCCGGAGTCTTAAGAAGCTCATCCCAATACTGCGGCTCACCAAGCTTACGCAGGTAATCGCTAACCCTCAAAACCTCCTCTTCGCTCACCCAAGCGCATTGAGCCCTTATGGGATGACCTATAGCGGGGGAGAGAAAGAGCATGTCTCCCTTCCCCAGAAGCCTTTCAGCGCCGGAGAAATCAAGGATAGTTCTTGAATCAGCCTGCGAAGGAAGGGAGAAGGCGATCCTCGCTGGTATGTTCGCCTTTATAAGCCCGGTGACCACGTTAACCGAGGGCCTTTGAGTCGCTAAGACCAGGTGAATCCCAGTAGCTCGAGCCATTTGAGCTAACCTGCAGATAGATTCCTCAACCTCCTTAGGTGAGGACATCATAAGGTCAGCGAGCTCATCTATAATCACGACCACATAGGGGAGCTTTCCCTCCCTCTCAGCTTTGTTGTATCCACCTATATCCCTGACCCCCAAACCTGAAAATCTCTTATACCTCCTCTCCATCTCCTCTATAAGACATTTAAGCACGTTCACCGCATCCTTAACCTCAGTAACCACGGGGACAGCAAGGTAGGGAATATCGTTGTATATGCTGAACTCCACCCTTTTCGGATCTATAAGCACTAGTCTCACATCCTCAGGGGTGTTCCTGAAGATCAAACTCATTATTATGACGTTTAAGCAAACGCTCTTCCCAGCGCCGGTGGAACCGGCAACGAGGAGATGGGGAAGATTAGCTATATCCACCACCAAGGGTGAGCCCGTCACATCCTTCCCCAAGGCTATGGTAAGCGCTCCCTTAGCCTTCTTGAAGGCTTGGGAGCTTATTATCTCCTTTAAGTAGACAACCCTTCTAACCTTGTTTGGAACCTCTATCCCTACAAGCCCCTTCCCAGGTATGGGAGCCTCGATCCTGACGCTTTCAGCCTTGAGATTAAGGGCTATCTCCTTAGAGAGAGACGCTATCCTGTTAACCTTAACCCCTCTAGCAGGTTGAACCTCGAAGCGATGAACTGTGGGACCAACCACTATGTTAACCACTTGAGCGTCTATCTCGAAGTTTCTAAAGGTCTCCTCAAGCTCCCTTCTTTCCTCCTCTATAGGCTCTCCATCCTCCTTAAAGGGAGGGGGATCTGAAAGGAGATCCATGGGAGGCGGAAGGGTGATCTCCTCCTTCGCCTTAATGGGAGGTGCCTCCTCCCTAACCACCTTGGGCTCATCGTTCACCCCTACCGGCTTCTCCTCAGGCTGAACCCTTTTAACCTGATCCTTCTCTCTCTTCTCCTTGACCCTATTAGGTTTCTCCTTGATAACATCCCCCTGGAATAGAGATATCACCCTCCTTAAGGGCTTGCCGAAGAGCCAATACAGTATCGTGAAGAGAACAAGCACGATTATTATTGCACTACCAGCCGTTCCCACGTAGTAGCTCAACTTGGAAAAGAGAAACTCACCCAAAAGCCCACCCCTTGGCGGAAATAGGCGAAGGGGAACGAAGACGTGAAAGAGCAGGGACGCAACTGGGATCAAAAGAAGGAGCGGAAATATAGGGAGTGAAAGCCCAAGGAGCGATAAGCTTTCAAAAAGGAGCAGAATGGCGAAGAGGAAGGACGAAAGACCGAAGAGCTTAAGAAGCTCCGCCTTAAGAAAGCTACCGACCATGCCAGTTTTAAAGTTAAGCAGACTCATAAACGTGAAGATGGAAAGGGTGAGCAAAGCTATACCCAGAGCTTTCTTTCTTTTATCTTTCACCACCAACCACAAGCCCCCCCACTAACAGAGTCGGCTGACCATCGCCCACGGGAACGCTCTGCCCATCCTTACCGCACATACCCACATCGAAGATCAGATCCTTACCGACCATCTTAACGTTCTTTAAAACCTGAGGTCCATTACCTATAAGCAGGGCGCCCCTGACGGGCTTCCCTATCTTCCCCTTCTCTATCAGATACCCCTCATTTACCCTGAAGACGAAGTTGCCGTCGGTTGAGTTAACCTCCCCTCCGCCCATCCTTAGGACCAAAAGGCCATTATCTACCGAGGAGACTATCTCATCGAAGTCGTGATCCCCAGGCTCAAGGAAGGTGTTAGTCATCCTAGGAATAGGATAATCCTCAAACCCCTCCCTTCTACCGTTTCCGGTCAAAGGAAGGTTCATGAGCTTAGAGGAGAGCCTATCCGTAAGGTAGCCCTTCAAGACTCCCTTCTCTATGAGAACGGTCCTTTTAGGAGGGGTCCCCTCATCATCGAAGCCTATGCTACCTCCCAAGCCAGACAGGCTACCGTCGTCGATAAGCGTAACCAAGGGGGAAGCAACCTCCTCACCTATCTTATCAGCGTAGACCGAGCCCTCCTTTCTCACTATATCCGCCTCAAGCCCATGACCGCAAGCCTCATGTATCATGGTCCCACCAGCCTCGCCCGATATCACCACATCCATTACACCTGCAGGAGCGGGAAGAGCCGAGAGGCTAGTGATAGCCCTCTTTAAGACCCTCTCAGCTAAAAGGAAGGGGTCTTTATCCTTGATGATCTCATCCCCCCTTGTCCCACCTATAACCTCATAGCCGCTCTCAAGCCTGCCGTCCTTTTCAACCACAACGCCCATTGAGAGAAAGGTGTAAAGCCTTAAGTCGCTGACAACTCTTCCCTCATCGTTACCTATCCAGACCTCTTGAGTGCTCCTCCGATAGGATAAAACGACCTGCTTAACGAGCTCGCTTTTTCTGAAAAACTCGTTAAGTTTCCAAAGCAGATCTACTATCTCAGGAAGGGGAATCCTCTCAAGGCAAACCATTTCCCTCCTTAAGGGTTGGTTCGCTTTTAGCTTACCAACCTTACCCAGATTCAAAGCCTCCCTCAGAGCTTTGATCCCATCGTCAAGGAACTTCGCCTCGGGATAGCCATGATAGTAGTAGGTCCCCTCCCCTTTGACCACCCTTAAGCCCATCCCCTTCTTAAGCCCATAGGTGGAAAGCTCAAGCTTATTATCCTCGATCTTCACGGACTCACCGCTTGAGACCTCTATGAAAACATCGCTTAAGTCACCGAGACCATATATCCCATCAAGAGCCTTGATCACAAGCTCCTCATAACTCAAGGAAGTCTCACCTCCTAATACCTCCTAAAATGTTGTACCTAACCCCCTGTGGTAAGAGAACCTTAACTTTACCTTCACCTTCAAGAAGGGAAACCCAACCCATCCCTGAGATAAAGAGATCCTCCCCCTCCTTAACGTCGACCTCTTCCTCCTTCCAACCTAACTCCTCCAAAGTCGCGAAACACCCCTTGCAAGGAGGTCTAAGCCAATCACCGGAAGCCTTAATTAAAACCTCACCTAGCCTCTGCTCACTCGTTCTGTGTAATGGAACTTCATGAGAAATCATGGGCTTTAAAAGAAGCCTACCCTTCTTAATCGTAAGTGCGGAAAGCCCGCCTAAGGTCAGACTCTTACCCTCCTTAAGAAAGAAGAGCTTACCGCACAGCTTCTTAGAAGGTATTATCATCTTCTGACAATCGGGGCAGAGAAGGTCATAGATCCTGCCATATGGAATTATCCCAGGCGTGTCAATAAAGATGGTACCATCGGGAAGAGCCCTCTCAACCAGGCTTATAGTCGTCCCAGGCCAAGGTGAAACCGTTATGTCGCTATCGCCTAAGAGTCTCGCCATCAGGCTGCTTTTTCCAACGTTGGTAGCTCCCATGAAGGCTATTCTCCTCCCTTTATAGGCGAAGGTTAGCTCCTCCCAGAAGCTCCTTAACCCCCACCCCTTCCTAACAGAGATCAAGAAAGCTTTCCTATCCCACCCCTTCTCTTTCCTAATCCACCCTAAAACCTCCTCCTTGGAAAAGGGAAGGAGGTCCGCCTTGTTTATCACAAGCCAGATCTTCCTCAAATGACCTAAGCTATCGAGAACCCAGCTACCTTCGATATCAACTCCATCAACAATAAAACATATAAGGTCTACGCCCCCAGCTATCTCATCGAAAGGGAAGCCCTCTATGGAAACGCTCCTAAACTCCCCATAATGCTTTATGCGAAAGCATCTCTGACAAAGCTTAGCGATGCTAAGCTTTTCAGGAGGAACGTACCCCGCCTTATCAGGGTCATCGCTTTGAAGCGGAACCCCACAGCCAGAGCACTTTCTAATCATCAACGCTCTCTATGGCTACCCCCTCTTTCACGACCCCTTCCAATATCTCCATGCAGATGGGCAAGCAGGATGAAGTAGTATAAAGCGCAACTATACCCTTTTCAGGGTCTACCGTCCTTATCTCCCCCACCTCATCATAACACTGGAAGATGGAGGAAAGGTAATATATCTCCTTAGGGTCTAGCTTGAACTTCCTCCTAAGGATTTCTCTGTCCGGCTCCACCGAGATATCTATTCTTCGCCTCGATGTGCTCCTCATAGGTTCTTGAGAAGTGATGGCTACCATCCCCCTTACTGACGAAGTAAAGATAATCCACCTTAGCAGGGAAAAAGGAGGCCCTTATGGCCTTCAAGCCAGGATTACAGATAGGACCGGGAGGCAACCCCCCGTAAAGATAGGTATTATAGGGAGAGTCTATCTTAAGGTCGTTAATTGAAAGTCGCCCCTTCCTCTCAGGAAGCAGATACCCAACCGTGGCGCAGGACTCAAGCCTCATCCCCCTCTTAAGCCTGTTATAAAAGACAGCAGAGATTATAGGATACTCCTCCTCTTTTTGTCCCTCCCTCTCGATTATCGACGCTAAGGTTATAACCTGATGAAGGGAGAAACCAAGCTTAGGAAGCTCCTTAAGCATCTCTTCCGTTATGGATCTTTCAAACCTCTCGAGCATCAGGGATATTACCCCCTTAGGGGAGCTTCTCCTAGGAAGATAGTAGGTATCAGGAAAGAGATACCCTTCAACGCTCTCAGATGGGATATCCCCTATGTACTTGAAGCTCTTAAAGTACCTTTTGCCCTTGTTAACCAAAAGGAGAAACTCGCTCTCCGAAGAGATTATCTCCTTACGGAGTAGTATCTTAGCTATCTCCGATGCGGTTAACCCCTCAGGAATTGTGACCTTCTCAAGGGTCGGCCTTCTCTTAAGAGCTTCTATGATGTCGTAGAGGCTCATACCCTCCTTCAAAATATATCCACCAGCCCTAAAGGATAGCCGAACCCTCTTGGCTTCCTCGATGAATAACTCCGCACTCTTGACCAACCCCATTCCTTCAAGCTTACTCGCCACTAGGTTAACTCCCTCACCGGGGTAGATGTAGAAGCCAACGCTATTTCCTAGCGGACGGTGAGGAAGGTCACTTAAGCTAAGGGGGTGAAAAATTGGGTAAAGGAAGAGAAAGAGAGCTACCCCAACTATCAAAAACCTCATCAAAAGCTCACCCCAAGACCCTCAATAGAATAACCTGAATCAAACCTATGATCAACCCTAAAACTCCTCCAGCCACCTCGATAAAGCGCAGCTCCCTTGACGCTATTTTCTTGACCAACCTCTCAAGCTCCCTAAAGTCAAAGGAGTTAACTTTACTCTCGACCAAATCCCTCAAAGCGAGCTTGCTTAAGATCTCTCCCTTTAAATTGCTTCTCATCTCGGGTATTATCTCCCTTATCCTTCCCTCGATCCAATCCTCTAAAAGGTAATAAAGATAAGACCCAAACCTCTCGGGCAACCAAGATGGATATAAGGATTTAAACTTATCTTTAAAAAGAGACAATATGTGCTTAACTAAGGCATCCTCCACATCCCGATCCTCCAGCTTAGCCCATAGATCCTCGCGTGAGAGAAGATCCCCCTCTATCACCTCAGCTATCGCCCGAGCTAAAGCCTTCTTCCTTCTCGGTAATACACCTTGTATCTCAAGCTTAAGAATCGGAATCCTTATAGGGTCGTAAGGCCTGAATAAAAGCCTTATGGCCATAACGTTAGTTATCCATCCTACGAAGGCTGCAACCGCAGGAAAGATAATGTAATCCATACTATATTATAAAGACTTGAAGTTTAAGGGCGGGCTTCCCACCCGCCCCATCTCTCTCTTACTCGATCGTGATAGCACCTACGGGGCAGTTATCAGCAGCCTCCTGAGCGCAATCCGCCCCCTCAGGATTGACAACCTTCGCCTTCCCCTCCTCTTCATCCAGCTCAAACACCTCAGGGCAGAGTTGAGCGCACACCCCACAACCGATGCACTCATCCATATTAACTTTAACAACCATTTTAAAAGCACCTCCTTAAGCTAAGATAAAAAGGTTCAAATGAAACTATACTATAACAGCTTTAACTTTTCAAGCTTTCTTAGGAGTAGGTCACAAGGAAACATAATGAAATCCCTCTTTCTCCGCGAGAGACCTCTGGAAAAACCATCGGACATCAAAAATAACTGGAACAGGATCCTTTAAGCATAGGGACCTCAAGAAAGATAGAGAATATCGCTTGAACTCGGCGTGAGGGACGGCAAAAACTATACCACAGAAGCCACCATCGAGTGCCTCAGCGCTGGACACTATACTGAGATCCTTATACTCCACCAAAGCATCCTGAGCGTCCACTACAGGGTCCCATACCACGGCCTCAATAGAAAACTCCCTAAGCTCCCTAACTATATCTATGACTTTAGTGTTCCTGAAATCCCTAACGTTCTCCTTAAAGGCAAAGCCCATGATCAAAGCCTTGGTACCCTTAAGAGCGTGATTAAGTTTAACTAGCTCCTTGACGAACTCCCTCGCAACGTATCTTCCCATGTTATCGTTCAGTCTTCTTCCGGCAAGTATCACCTCAGGATGGTAGCCTACCTCCTGGGCCTTATAGGTCAGGTAGTAGGGGTCAACCCCTATGCAGTGACCCCCGACCAAACCCGGATGAAACTTAAGAAAGTTCCACTTTGTAGAGGCAGCCTCAAGGACATCCCTCATCGGTATCCCCATCCTTCTAAAGAGGATTGCGAGCTCATTCATCAGGGCTATGTTTAAGTCTCTCTGAACGTTTTCTATGACCTTCGCAGCCTCAGCCACCCTTATAGAGGATGCTTTAAATACTCCGGCATCTATTATCTGGCCATAAACTTGAGCCAAAAGCTCGGTCACCTGAGGGGTATCACCAGCCACAACTTTAACCACCCTCTCAAGGGTATGCTCTTTATCCCCCGGGTTTACCCTTTCAGGTGAATATCCAACGTTGAAATCCAGAAGGTGCTTCAGGCCAGAGCCCCTCTCAAGTATGGGAACGCATACCTCCTCTGTGACTCCAGGATAAACCGTAGACTCATAAACAACTACCCCCCCTTAGACAATGCACCTGAAACTATCTCAGTGGCCTGAATGACCTTCGATAGATCCGGTATCTTATGCTCATCAACCGGCGTAGGAACGGTAACTATGAAAAGCTCCCTCCCCCTTAAATCCTCCGACCTTGAGGTTAAAAAGATCTTAACACTCTTAAGTCTCTCCTCATCCACCTCACCGGTCCTATCAAAGCCCCTCTTAAGCTCCTCAACCCTTCTTAAGGATAGATCAAAACCCAAGACATCGAAGCCCTTCTCAGCGAAGCGAACAGCTAAGGGCAAACCTACATAACCCAAGCCTATCACAGCTATCTTCAAGCGACTTCACCTCTTGTTAAAGTCAGGTCTATTTAAAGTATATCACGTTTTTGCTATAATAAAAGTGAAGGAGTGATTAAGATGAATATAGGAAAGAAAATCAAGCAGTTGAGAAAGGAAAAGGGGTTGACTCTACAGGAGCTTGCTCAAAGAAGCGGAGTTTCACCAGGGTATATATCGATGCTTGAGAGGGGCTATAAGAGGTCACCGACTCTTGATGTATTAAGGAAGCTAGCGAAGGGATTGGATATAAGGCTACCGGAGCTGATAGGAGAAGAGATGATAAGCGTTAGCGAAGACGAGAAAGTCAAGGTCCTCCTTAGGGCAGCCGATGAGCTCTCCAAGTTAGACCTTGAAAGCTTAGAAAGCCTACTTAATGCCATAAGGGAGCTTAAGAAGAAAGATAAGGAATGAGCCTTCCGGTAAACTTGGAGAAGATTGCTTCGGAACTCGGCATAATCCTCCTACCATACCCTTTACCCTCTAACATATCTGGTTTAGCCTTCGTGGGGAGGAAAAAGTTCATCTTATACAACTCGAATCACCCCCTAACGAGACAAAGGTTCACCATAGCCCATGAGATATGGCATATAAAGGAACACCTACTAAGAGAAGGGAAGATGTTAATCTTCGACGCAAAAAGCTTAGAAAGAGAGGCTGATAGAAAGGCAGCTGAGATCCTCCTTCCGTGGGACGACCTCTATCTATACATAAAGGAAGCGCATTGGAGATATAACCTAACCGAGCTTGCAAGACGGGCCTTGGTCTCACCCATCACCCTCGTGAGAAGGTTAAACGAAACAGGACTGCTTAAGGTCTCACTACACAGCCTTAGGCTAGATGGAAGAGGTCTTTCTATGAGGAGATTGATAGGTGAGCCAACCCCCTTACCTTCCTATTCAGCCCTCATCGAGGGGGCGCAAGGGAAGGAGTTCTTCATTCGTAAGGATGGCTTTCTTTTCCGCTTCTCTCGATATGGAAGGGAGAGATTGCTTTATGTCTATCCATGATATAATATCATCAAACCTTTTCCCACAGGAGGCATAACCTACTTTGGTTGATGAGAGTAATAAGTATAAGGCCCTCATCGAGGTCTCAGGGGATGGAATAATCATCTTAGAGGGCGAAAGCATAAGCGATATCAATAAAAGCGCCCTTGACCTCTTTAAGTGCTCAAAGGAAGACGTACTGGGCAAGCCCATAGAGGAGCTCATCCCCGAGATAAAAAGAAGAATAGAGAAAGCCCTCAATGGAGAGCCCCAGACCTTTGAACTGGAGTGTCAGAGAAGGAACGGGAGCTCCTTCATCGGTGAGATCAGTTTAAGCGGAGTTAAGACGAAGAACGGCTTCTCCCTCATCATCATAGTAAGAGACGTAACGAACCGCAAGAAGGAGCTTAAGCGTTTATTCTTCATCTCCACAGTAGATCCCCTAACCGGAGCCTACAATAGACGCTACTTTAAGGGAAGGATGGAAGAGGAGATAGAGAGAGCGAAGCGCACGGGAAGGCCCTTCTCGCTTATAATGTTCGATATAGATAAATTTAAGGATATAAACGATAACTATGGGCATGAGGTCGGGGATCTGACGCTTAAGAAGGTGGCAAGGACGGTCAAAGATAGGATAAGGAAGAGCGACATCTTCTGCCGATGGGGGGGAGAGGAGTTCCTCATACTCTTACCAGAAACCACCCTCGACGGCGCCGTGAAGCTAGCTGAGGACCTAAGAGAAAGGATAAGCCAAATAGAGATCCCCGGTGGAGAAAGGATAACCGCGAGTTTCGGAGTGACCGAATATCGCCCCGGAGATACCCCAAGAGACATTAGAATAAGGGTGGACTCCCTACTTTATAGGTCAAAGGCCTCGGGAAGAAACCGCATAACCGCTGAATAATCCCCTTGTAACACTAGTCCTCAAAATTGTGTTACAAACTGCAAACAAAATCTCCTTGATTAAACACTTTTAAAGTGATATTATAAAGTTGTGCATTTTTGCAAAGGAGGTGAAGTTAATGACTATTCCATCTAATGAGGCTGAAAGGCTCATGGTATATATAAATCCTGAAAGATGCACCGGCTGTAGATCCTGCGAGATAGCCTGCGCAGTTGAAAAGTCTAAAAGCAAGAGCCTATACGAAGCCATTTTTGAGAGACCAGCCCCGAAGCCAAGAACCAAGGTGATAGTAGCTGAGCTCCTCAACGTCCCGGCGAGATGTCAGCATTGCGAGGATGCTCCCTGCTTGAGCGTATGTCCAACATCTGCCATAGAGAAAACCCAAGAGGGCTTCATAACCCTAAACGAGAGAAGATGCATAGGCTGCCTTATGTGCGTGATAGCCTGCCCTTTCGGGCATCCAAGATATGAGAGGGAGTACAAGTCAGCCTTAAAGTGTGACCTATGTGCCGAACGGGTGAGAAGAGGAGATCTACCCGCCTGCGTGGAAGCCTGCCCAACGGAGGCGCTTCTATTTGGAACGGTGGAAGAGGTGACGGAAATAGTAAAGAGGGAGAGCTTAAGAGGCCTCCTTCAAGGTTTAAAGGCGCCGGAGGTGGTCATCATAAAGGGAGAGAAGGGCGAAAGCAAGCTTCCCAACCTTTACATGGCTTATTCAAGAGTCAGATGGTATTAAGGAAGGGAGGTGATTTAAAGTGAAGGAGCATGTAAGGTATAAGGTGGCATCGAAAGGCGTATCCGTAACGGAGAATGTAAATGAGCTTATAGAAAAAGCGGAAAGGGAAGGAGTAAAGACCGCATGGCATAGATTTATGGAACAACAACCTCAGTGTGGCTTTGGGCTTCTTGGAATATGCTGTAGAAACTGCGCTATGGGACCATGTAGGATAGACCCCTTCGGCGCGGGAGCATCGAAGGGGATATGCGGAGCGGACGCTGATACGATTGTGGCTAGGAACTTGGTGAGGATGATAGCAGCTGGTGCAGCAGCTCACAGCGATCATGCAAGAGATGTAAACCACGTATTTAAGATGGCGACAAAGGGAGAAACGGAGTTCTACAGGATAACTGACAGAGAGAAGCTTAAGAGCATAGCGCAAGCCCTCGGGGTAGAAACCGAAGATAAGGATATAACCGAGATAGGGGCTCAGGTAGCCGAAATCTTAGATAGCGAGTTTGGCAAGCAGGATGATGAACCCTTGAGAATGCTTAAGGCCCTCGCTCCTAAAAGAAGATCAGAGATATGGGATAAGCTTGGCGTTATGCCGAGAGCCATAGATAGGGAGATATGCGAATGCATGCATAGAACGACAATGGGCGTTGATGCAGACCCGGTTAGCCTCCTACTCCACGGCGTTAGAACCGCCCTAAGCGATGGGTGGAGCGGCTCGATGATGGCCACTTACTTAAGCGACATCCTCTTTGGAACCCCAAAACCGATAAAATCCTCGGCTAACCTCGGCGTATTAAAGGAAAAGATGGTCAACGTGATAGTTCACGGGCATAACCCCATACTCTCAACTAAGATAGCCGAGATAGCCACAAGCGAAAAGATGCAGGCCCTGGCAAAGGAAAAAGGAGCTGAAGGAGTTAACGTAGCTGGTATATGCTGTACGGGCAATGAGGTTCTAATGAGAATGGGAATACCTCCCGCTGGAAACTTTCTGATGCAAGAGTTGGCCATAATAACCGGAGCGGTTGAGGCTATGGTCGTAGACTACCAGTGTCTCATGCCAGCTTTAGTAGATGTGGCAAGCTGCTATCATACGAAGATAATAACCACGGAACCAAAGGCGCGAATACCGGGAGCTAAGCACGTCGAGTTCTCCCCCGAAAGGGCAGATGAGATAGCTGAAGAGATAGTAAGGATAGCCATAGATAATTATCCTAACAGGGTTAGGGAAAAGGTCTTCATACCTAAGGGGAAGATGGATCTAGTTGCTGGCTTTAGCGTTGAAGCTATACTAAACGCACTCGGCGGAAGCTTAGAGCCCCTCATAAGCGCAATAGAGGATGGAACCATAAAGGGAATCGTTGGCGTAGTGGGCTGTAATAATCCAAGGGTGATTCATAATAATAGCCATGTAACGATAACCAAGGAGCTCATCAAAAGGGATATCTTGGTCGTCGGAACCGGTTGTTGGGGAATCGCAGCAGGTATGCATGGGCTGCTCGGTCTCGAAGCCACCAAGGAGGCTGGACCTGGCTTAAGAAAGATATGCGAGGCCCTAAGCGTTCCGCCATGCCTGCACATGGGCTCCTGCGTTGACTGCTCAAGGATACTTATAGCCTTAGGAGCCATTTCAGAAACTCTGGGCGTAGATATCCCAGACTTACCTGTGGCTGGTTCGGCTCCCGAATGGATGAGCGAAAAAGCGGTAGCCATAGGAACATACTTTGTCGCAAGCGGAGTATTCACCCACCTTGGCATCATACCTCCCGTATTGGGAAGCGAGAAGGTCACAAAGATACTAACGGAAGAGGTTGAGAACCTTCTCGGAGGGAAGTTCTACGTGGAACCTGATCCCATCAAGGCAGTTGAGGGCATATATAATCATATATTATCCAAGAGGAAGAAGCTTGGGCTATCATGAAGATACTCATAGCGGGAAAGGGCGGGGTTGGGAAAACCACCATCTCCGCCCTCCTTTCGCTTGAGCTCGCGGAAAGGGGCTTTGAGGTCCTCGCCTTAGATACCGATTCCACTCCCAACCTAGCCATAAGCCTGGGAGTTCCCTATGAAGAGGCAGACAAGATAACACCTCTTTCTAAGAACGAGAAGCTTGTGGAGAACAGAACGGGGGCTCGACCAGGTGAATGGGGGGCGGTCTTCTCGCTGACCCCAAAAGTAGATGATCTGATCGAAAGCTATGGAATAAAGATAAACGAGAAACTGAGCCTTTTTGTCGTTGGAAGCATAGACCAGGGCAAAGAAGGTTGCCTCTGTCCCGCCATAGCCTTAGCGAAGGCACTCTTAAGGCACGTCTTATCTGGCGATAAGCCTATAGTGGTGGTCGATAGCGAGGCTGGAGCTGAGGTCTTCGGAAGGGGGCTAGCAGAGAAGTTTGACATCATGCTGTGCGTAAGCGAACCTACCTATAAGTCCCTCAAGATATCAGAGAAACTCCTTAGGATGGGAAGAGATCTACGCATATCAAGAGAGCTTCTCCTAATTAACAAGGTTCAAGATGAGGATATAAGAGGAGTTTACGAGGAGATCTTCGCAAAGCATCCCATCCCATGGATAGCCATCGAGTTCGATGAAAGTTTAAAAGTCATCGAAGGAAGGAAGGCCTCCTTAAGTGAGCTACCCGCAAGCTCTCCCCTTAAGGCGAAGGTGAAGATGATAGCTGAGCATATCCTTGGGAGGTGAATCTTCCTTGGATGAAGGTAAGGCCAAGATCATAGACGAGATAATCTCAAAGTACGCGTCTCGAACGGGAAGGGTATTGAGCGTACTTGAGGAGCTCCAAGAGAAGGAGGGCTATCTTTCAAAGGAGAGCCTAAAATATATATCCACAAGACTAAACGTTCCCCTATCTGATCTTTATAGCGTGGCAACTTTCTACTCCTTCTTTAACCTAAAGAGGGCTGGGAAGAACATCATAACCATATGCATGGGTACAGCTTGCTACGTTAAAGGAGCCCCAAAGCTCTTAGAAGAGCTTGAAAAGCTCCTTAAGGTGAAGGAGGGAGAGACAACGCCCGACGGAAGCTTCACAATAAGGAGCGCGAGATGCTTCGGAGCTTGTAGCATGGCACCTGTAATAAGGGTAAACGACAGAACCTATGGATTCATGTCCCCAGAGAGGCTTCCCGCCTTTCTTAAGCTTTATGGGTGGAAACAGGGATGAGAGTAAGGTCACTAGATGATTTAAAAGCGATAGCGCAAAGAGCCTTAGAGAAGCTTTGTGGTCGGAGAATAAGGATAGCGGTCGGCTTAGCCACATGCGGCATAGCGACTGGTGCGGAAGAGGTTTACTCAGCCTTCTTGAAAGGGATAGAAAGCCTCAAGAGAGATATACTCTTAACCAAGGTGGGATGCATCGGATACTGTAGGGAGGAGCCCATCGTCAACGTGGTGATCCCAGGGAAAGCCTTGCTTCTACTCTCAAGGGTAAGACCAGAGGATGCTTCAGAGATATTAAAAAACCTTATCGATGGAGATGTGCCAAGGGAAAAGATAGTGTGTAGAGTTAAAGAGTGGGACCATTTGCTTGAAAAGATACACTACGGAGATGGGTTCACTGACGTAAGCTTATACGAGGATACCCCCTTCTTCAAGCATCAAAGGAAGATAGTCTTGAGAAACGCAGGGATAATAAACCCTGAAGATATCGAGGAATATATAGCTGTAGGAGGCTATCGTTCTCTCTATAAAGCGCTAACGGAGATGACACCGGAAATGGTAATAGAAGAGGTTAAGAGATCGGGCTTAAGGGGAAGGGGAGGCGCGGGCTTTCCAACCGGACTTAAGTGGGAGATAACGGCAAAAAGCGAAAGCGATGAAAGATACATAATCTGCAATGCCGATGAGGGAGATCCAGGAGCCTACATGAACAGGAACGAAATGGAAAGTGACCCCCATTCTCTTATAGAGGGCATGATAATAGGGGGATACGCTATAGGAGCCAAGGAGGGAATAATATATGTCAGGGCTGAATACCCCTTGGCCATAAGTAGGCTTCAAATCGCGATAGAACAATCGAGAAGATATGGTTTACTTGGCGAAAACATATTTGGAACCGATTTCAGCTTCGACATAAGGATAGTCAAAGGGGCTGGAGCCTTCGTATGTGGGGAGGAAACCGCGATGATAGCCTCGATAGAGGGGGAAACCGGAAGGCCTCGTCCAAGACCTCCATTCCCAGCTGAAAAGGGGCTCTGGGGAAAGCCAACGAACATAAACAACGTCGAGACATGGTGCAATATACCTGTAATAGTATACAAAGGTGGAGAGTGGTTTTCAAAGATAGGAACTAAGAATAACACTGGGACCAAGGTCTTCTCGCTGGTAGGAGAAGTCCAAAGAGTAGGCTTAGTGGAGGTTCCTCTGGGAACGAGCCTTAAAAGGATAGTGTACGACATAGGGAACGGTTGCCCAGATGGCCTTAAGGTCAAAGCTGTCCAGATAGGAGGACCATCAGGGGGGTGTATACCCGAAGGGCTCCTTGACATACCCGTAGATTACGAGAGCCTTAAAGAGGTGGGCTCGATAATGGGCTCAGGTGGAATGGTCGTTATGAGCGAGAGAACTTCAATGGTTGAAACTGCCGCTTTCTTCGTGAGCTTCACGAGCGAGGAGTCATGCGGTAAGTGCGCACCCTGCAGGGAAGGATTGAAGCAGATGCTTAATATATTAAACAAGATCCTCATGGGGAAGGGGTCTCCGAGCGACTTAGAGCTGTTGAAGGAGCTTTCTGAGACGATAAAGACTACCTCCCTTTGCGGTTTAGGTCAGACCGCCCCAAATCCCGTTTTAACCACCATAAAATATTTCAAGGAGGAGTACGAGGAGCTGATTAAGAGATATGATTAGCCTAAGGATAGATGGAAGGTTGATTAAGGCTGAGGAGGGAGAGAGGGTCCTGCAAATAGCCATAAGGGAAGGCATAGATATCCCCCACCTTTGCTATCATGAAGCCTTCGAGGAGCCCTACGGGTCATGCAGGCTATGCATAGTTGAGCTTAAAGAAGGAGGCTCCTCGAGGATAACTACATCTTGCACCCTGATGGCAAGAGAGGGGATGGAAATAAAAACAGATACGCCAGAGGTGATAAAGCATAGAAAGTTATTGCTTGAGCTTTATCTGGCTCAAGCTCCTCTTTCGAATAATATTAAGAAGCTAGCTGAAAGATATGGAATAAAGGGTACAAGGTTCCATAAAACTCTGAACTTGGAAGACCCATTAGGGGGCAAGTGTATATTATGCGGCCTCTGTATCAGAGCCTGTCGCGAAATAATAAAAGCGAGCGCCATAGGCTACATAGGAAGAGGTGAGGCAACGAGGATAAATACTCCCTTCCTTGAGGAGAACCCAGACTGCATCGGTTGTGGATCATGCGCCAACATCTGTCCAACGGAAGCCATAAGCTTCGAGGATAGGGATAAAAGGAGAATAATGAGATCGTGGAGCAATACTCAGGTGAACCTAAAGATATGCAAACTCTGCGGACACCCCTTTACCCCCGAACCTCTATGGCTTAAGGTAAAGGAAAAAAGCACTTACACCCCATCCGAGGAAATCGAGGAGGTGTGCCCAAACTGCCGAATTAAGATCGTATCCAAGAGGTTAGTTAAACCTTACTCACTATAGCTAGAAGCTCTAGATCCTCTTTTCACATCGGACGCAAACCAGTCACATCAAATCAAGGCTTAATTTTCTTAAGTGTTTCTTTGGATAAATTTAAAAACAAACTTTTTAAATCCTTAACATTAATATCCTTAACCATCTCTACCAGCAAATTACCTACGTCGTCAGGATATTCTTTAACTTTATGAAGAGCAATGGCAAGCCAGTATAAATCAAATCCTGGATCCTTTTTTCTAGCAAGATCTATAAGCTTATCAAAATCTTCCTTCTGCAAAATAAAGTATAGATCTATCGCATCCCTAGGCTCTGCCCTTCCAAAAAAGGCAAGAAGCTTATCAACTACCAAATCCTTATAATCGTTTACCTTAACCCCGATATCTGAGTCCATGGGTTCCTCAAATCTAAAGGGTGAATCAAGAGCCAAGTGAACCCTTGTGCTCTTCTCCTCATCCGAAACCTCAAACTCAACAAAAGTTTCAAAACGCCTTACAACTTTAAGGGAAAACCTTCTTTTAAGCTTCTCTTCAAAAACGTAAGAGAAAGGAATTATTATTCCTTTCTCGATTGTAAATAAATCAAGATCATAGGATCTCCTATGAGCTAAATAAAACTCCGCTAATGCTGTTCCGCCCGTTAAGTAAAACGCTCTACTATCTGGAATCTCTGAAAAAATATTTAAGATTTCCCTTTGCAGATCGGTAATAATCCCTTTACCCTTGAGAAGCAAAATAGTCCTCCCACAGAGACTTTATCTCTTTGGGAAGTTCAAGTTCAGGAAGCAAGTTTTTTATCTCTTCCCAGTTGAGCTCAGAAACATCCTCCGCTCGCCCCTTCGTTAGCACCTGTTTTATATACCACTTCTTTTGCCAGGGATCGCTTAAATCGATCTCCTTATCAGTTGACCAGACGATATACCTTTTGGGCCTAACCTTCATTTTCGCTTTACACCCCATCCGAGGAAATCGAGGAGGTGTGCCCAAACTGCCGAATTAAGATCGTATCCAAGAGGTTAGTTAAACCTTACTCACTATAGCTAGAAGCTCCAGATCCTCACTCCCAACGTTCTTTATACCATGATACTCCCCGCTTCTCGTTAAGACGAGATCACCAGGACTTGCCGTCTTAACCTGACCGTTATCGTTGACCTCTCCCTTTCCCCTTAAGATAAGGTAAACCTCCTCATCCCCAAGGTGCTGATGGTATCCTATAGAAGAACCGGGAGGGATGACTATCCTAACTATCCTCATGGCACCGGGAGAGCTTCTCTCCTCATTAACATAGTAACCAGCGTAAATCTTACCCTGACCACCTCTGAAGTTCTCCCGCACCTCCATCTTAACTTCTTCTCCCCTAACGAGCAAAGTCCCACCCCCAGGAAAAAGTTTCACTCCTATTATACCAAACCCTTTATAAACTCCTCCACTTCTGATAACTTTCTCGCTTTAACTATAAAATCCTTAAGCTTCTGAAGTTCTTCCGGATCATCTATCCTCATTATTTGAGACATCAAAACCCTGCTTTCCTCGCCGAACTTAAGGGGGAGCCAGAGCTCGATCACCTCAAGAAGTGTCTTCCTCAAGGCATCTTTTGCAGCCAGTTTATCATCAGACACGGAAGCACACCTCCTAAAACCGAGGTCTTTTCCAAGCAAACCTACACCTTATTTTATCAAAGAAATTCTCAAAGTTTCAAGCTAAAGGACTTAAATTTTTTTAATTTCATTTAAAAAAAAAAAAAAAAAAA